>OCZT010000312.1_pt1 | contig 46944 bp, 43 predicted proteins | sample 1539031 | NCBI WGS metagenome assembly OCZT01 (sample SAMEA3539308, study PRJEB22396) | soil metagenome | biome: tundra; feature: field; material: soil | place: USA | collected 2010-05 | depth 0.15 m
GGACCGCCACGTAATCCCAGGTCGAGGACGTGATGAACTGCTGCAGCCGCTGATGGTCCACCCCCAGCCGCGCCGCCATCGGCTGCATCGACTTGCGCTGCCCGTCCGTCAGCAGCCCGCGCACATACAACTCGCCGGCCGCCCGCTGATCCTTACGCGGCAGCCCGCCGAGCATCTCCGCGGCGAAGTCCAGCAGCTCAGGCCGGACCTCCGCGATCTCCTGAGGGGTCATGCCGGGATAACACTGCAGAACCCGGCAGCCATACCAGACCTAACAAAGTACTACTAGGAGCTTGCTGATCAACGGGGCGTCCGGTGGCGGGCTCGTTCTCCCTGGTGCCGCGGCCGCAGCCGGCACACCGCCCGGGACGAGCCGTGAGCGCTGCCCGAGCTAAGCCGGACCAGCGCGCGACTGCCATGGGGCACAGTGCTGATCACGCGGGCGTGTCGTGAGGGCGGGAACGCGAACTCACCGGCGGTTACGTCGAGGGTCCGACGAATCCCGCACGACGGTCATGGCCCTTGACAGAGCTGCGCCGTTGGCCCGAGAGGTATTTATGAACAGCGCTGTGAAACGCGTGACCAAATTCATATGGGAGCACTATAGCGAGCCGCTGACCCTCGCGGACATCGCAAAGAGCGCCACGCTCAGCCGCTTTCACTTGGCCCGGATATTCCGGGCCACCACCAGCGTCACCCCTGCAGGTTTCTCTCTGCGGTCCGCATTTATCAGGCCAAGTATATGCTCCTGACCACCCCGGTAAGCATAACCGACATCTCGTTCGCGGTCGGATATAACAGCGTAGGTTCGTTTACAAGCCACTTCACCGGCAGCGTCAGCGTGCCCCCTAGCCTGTTCCGCCAGAAAGCGCAGAACGGAGACTTTGAGTTCCCTGTCCAGATGGCCTACGAAGCGTACTCGCTGGCCGGCACCAGCCCGGCGGAGACTTACCTGGACATCAACAAGATCGTCAAGATCGCGCTTGACTGCGGTGCCGACACGGTGCACCCCGGCTACGGCTTCCTCGCCGAAAACGCCGACTTCGCCCGGGCGGTCACCGCCGCCCAGCTGACCTGGATCGGCTCGCCGCCCGAGGCGATCGAGGCTCTCGGCGACTCGCCCGACGTGCGCGTCTCGGGCCACGTCTACCACGTGGAAACAGGTCTCGTCACGACCTTCGTCGACGCAAAACAGGTCTCGTCACGAGTTAGGAGCCGGAGATGAACTCAGCGACCTACCCTCCCGCTAAGTCCTCGCCCGCAGGCACCCTCCGTACCGGAGCAGTGACTGCGGTCGTGTGCTTGGCGCTCGCCGCAGTGGTGGCGCCGATGTCGTCACTGAATGTGGCGCTGCCCGACATCGCCCGGGCGGTCCACGCCACCCAGACCCAGATGGCGTGGATCATCGATGCCTATTCCCTGGTGTTCGCCTCGCTGCTGCTGCCCGCTGGGGCTGTCGGCGACCGCTACGGCCGCCGGCTGACGCTGATCGCGGGCCTGGTGATCTTCGGGGCCGGCTCGGCGGTGGCCATGACCGCTCACTCCGCGAGCGAGCTGATAGGACTGCGGGCCGTCTTGGGCCTGGGGGCGGCGCTGGTCATGCCGGCCACGCTGTCCACTATCACCGCGACCTTCGCCGTCGAGCAGCGCACCCGGGCGGTCAGCGTCTGGGCCGCGGTGGCCGGCGGGGCCGCCGTGCTGGGGCTGCTCGCCACCGGGATTCTCCTGGAGGTGTGGTCGTGGCCGTCGGTGTTCGGGCTGAATGTGGTCCTGGCCACCGCCGCTCTCGTCGGCACCATCCGCTTCGTGCCGGAGTCAGCCGACCCCAAAGCACCCAGACTCGACGTCAGCGGCGCCGTGCTAGCCGTGATCGGCATGGTCGCGCTGGTGTACTCCATCATCGAGGCTCCGAGCCAGGGATGGCTGTCGGTACGCACGCTGGCCGGGCTGGCCGCAGGCGTCGCGGTCCTGGCTGGCTTCGTCCTGTGGGAGCGGAGCCGCCGCAACCCGATGCTCGACCCCCGGGTTTTCGCCCACCGCGGCCTGGCCGCCGGCAGCCTGTCGATCTTCATGCAGTTTTTCGCCCTGTTCGGGTTCATCTTCATCGCCTTGCAGTACCTGCAGCTCATCCGGGGCGACTCTGGGCTGGTCTCGGCGGTCAGCATGCTGCCCATGTCCGCCACCATGCTGCCCACATCCCGGCTGGCCCCCGCGCTGGTGACCCGGCTGGGCGCCCGGACAGTCTGCGCCGCCGGGCTGACGCTCATCGCCGCGGCGCTCATCGTCCTGGCCCAGTTGACCAGCACCAGCAGCTACTGGCTCCTCGCCGCCGGGCTGATTCTCATAGGCGCCGGCCTGGGCCTGGCCATGACCCCGGCCACAAGCGGCATCACATCGGCCCTGCCCGCCGCCCGCCAAGGGGTGGCATCCGCGCTCAACGACCTGTCCCGCGAAACTGGCGGCGCGGTGGGTATCGCGATAATGGCCAGCATCCTGACAGCCACCTATCAGAGCCACCTCCACCTCGTGCACCTTCCCGCCGCGGAGGCCGACAAGGCCCGGTCATCGGTCGCAGTCGCCGCCCGCCTGGGCGGAGTCGTCGCCGCGCACGCCCAGACCGCCTTCGCGGACGGAATGCACCTCGCCCTGCTCATCGCCGCCGGGATCGTCGCCGCAGCCGCCATCGCCGTCGCCACGCTGCTGCGACGCCGCGACCGGGCCAGCGACGACACCCCGGCCGCCGTCCCCGCCGGACAGGCTCATTAGGCCGGAAGCCCGCGGCACGCACCACTTCTGATCATGCCGGCCAGCGGCGGCCCGGCTAATAGGCGCATCGGCCAGGTCCGGATTGTCAACTGGACTGACCGATGGGGGAACCGGGGCGATGCGGCGGACTGACGAAAACACCCGCCTCCGGCGGCAGCTCGCCCACGCCCTCGGTGACCAGCGCACCCCCCGGCCGCAATCCCGGGACGATCAACCCCGCTGAATCACCCGCGATCACCCTGCGGCCCCGTCGGGGCGGTCCGGGACCGTGCGGTGTGGATGACCATTTCGGGCTGTCCCCGCCGCCTCCTCCAGGGTCGACGGCGGTTGTCCCGTCCTGAGCGGCTGGCTGCGTCGCTGGGACCGGCGGTCGCGGGGACGGCGCGCAGCACATGAGCGAGGTCGGCCCAGGCTGAGCGAGGCTGCCGGACGGGGCGGGCGGCTGCGTCGCTATCGCGCGCGAGGAGCGCCACTACCAGCACGGCGATCTCTTCAGGGGTGGGGTTTCCGCGTACCACCCGCAGGAACGGTTCCTGACACCTGGGCGGGACGATCAGCGTTTCCCGAAGGTATGACCGATGTAGGTTCTGACATAGAGATCTTGACCTTCCGATGTTGATGACGGGCCGATGTTGATGACGGGCGCACGGCGCATGAGGCGGCCGGCCCGCATCACCCGTCCTCCGCCCGGCTGGGCTTCCGGTCGGCGCCGCCGTTCCCCGGCCGGACGGACGCGACCTTCGCGCCGGATCCGCCCGGCCCGGCGGCCGGAGTGCCGGTGCGGACCTCAGAGTCGAGTTCAGAAAAGGCAAGCGGCTTAAACCAGTTGAGCAGCGGACCAGTCATCGCGGTTGTGACCAGGGCCATCACGATCAGCATGGCATACAGCTGCGGCCCGATCAGGTGCGCTTGCAGCCCGACGGATAGGATGACGAGCTCGGTCAGGCCCCGCGTATTGACCAGCGCGGCCATGACAGCCGAATTCCGTGGCGGGATCCCGGTCAGCCGGGCACCGGCGTAGCCTCCGCCGACCTTGCCGAGAATGGCAGCCGCGAAGATCACGGCGAGAATACCCGCTGAGCTCAGGGGCAGCTTCGCCAGGTTTACGGTCAGCCCCGTGACCACGAAGAACACCGGCAGCATGAGCTGCACCGTAGATTCAAGGCTTCTCTGAACGTAGCGAACGATTGCCTCCGAACGAGGCATCACTGCCCCGAACAGGAAGGCGCCGAAGATGAAGTTGACCTGTAGCCACTGGGCCACCCAGGCCGAGGCGAACAGCCCGATCAGCACCCCGCAGAGCTTAGGGGTGACACCCCCTTCGCGGTCGAAGACGACTGCCACCCGCCGCAGCAGCGGCCGCACCACGCAGATCATCAATAGGACGTACACAGGCGCCAACAGGAGCCGCCAGGATTCATGGCCTTTGGCGGAGGCTATCGCAACCACCACGGCCAGCAAAGCGTAAGAGATGACATCGATGACTGCGGCCGTGGCCAGCGAGAGCCCGCCCAGCAGGGTCCGCTCCAGGCTCCGGTCGGTGAGGATGCGCGCGAGCACCGGGAACGCGGTCGCCGACACCGACACCGCGAAGAACAGCACGAAGGGCAGCTTCCCGCCGAGCGCATATCGGGGAGCGAGCCAGATCGCGACCCCGCATCCCAGCGCGAACGGCAGCGCTGTCGCTCCAGTCGCCACCCCGGCCGCGACCCGGATGTGGCCCCGCACCAGTTCTTGGTCCAGCTCCATCCCGACCACGAACATGTACAGCACCAGGCCGACGTCGGCCACGGTCGTCAGCGAGGGCACCATCGCGGGCGGGAAGAGACGGTGCCCGACGAACTGGCCAAGCAGCGTCGGCCCCAGAGCAATCCCGGCCACGATCTCTCCGAGCACCATGGGCTGGCCGATCAGGCGGCTGGCCACACCGAACAATCTTGCTGCCGCCAGAATCACGACGATGTCGAGCAGCAGCAGATCGGTAGGAAACATGCGTCTTGTCCCTTTCCGCTTCACCCGATGAACTGCGCAAAGCACAGCCGCAGCGGCCACGTGGGGCGAACGCGACCGTCCGCGGTCACGCTGTCCCTGTCCTGGACGCCGGGCTGGGGCTCGGTGAGCTCGACCCGGCTCACGTGCGGCACCAATTAGCTGCCATGATTGCGACGACCGCTCAAGCGCCGCTCGAAACCAGGTGGGCTTGGACCGGTCCGCGGACACCAGACCGCCGCGCCCGCGAGATCCTGTCTGCGGGCCCGGCCTGGTGGCAGGATCGGGCACCCGAACAAGCTGACCGGAAATACCCACTTTCGCCGGACACACCAAAACACCGGAGGGCCGAAGCACCGGCGGGAACCTCAGTGTCCCGCGCACCCGGCAGGCGCGCACCCGGTAGCGGCGGGCCAGCCTGGCAAATTTCGCGCTCGCGCGACGCCCCCCACGGGGACATATGGCTAAGCGGCATTGCGGCAACGACCCGACGAGCCAGGCTTGAGGCTAGCCCGACCTCGCGGGGGTAAGAACATTGCAGATCCTTCGATCCGAGAAGAAGGCACCTTCATGTACTACATGCTTACCAACAGGGAGCTGACCATTCTGCCGAATATACTATTCGAAGGAACGGAGAATGCATTCCTAGTCGCCAGTGGAAATGGTCCGGAACTGGATTCAGCAGAGAGCCGTCGTGCAATTAACAAGGAAGTTGCCCACCTTTTCATAGAAGCTGTAACGGAGCTTATCGGGCGGCTTGAGCACACACCTCAGCCGGGCCGATCGTGCTTTGAGTTACGCGACCGCCGCCAGTCCAGCCACGTCGGCCGGCTCCGCGCCCGCGGCCTGCTCACCATGAGTGAGATGACCGAACAGCTCGGCGCTGACGGCGCCCACATCTCCACCGACTCACCCGCCGTCGACCAGCTGGCCTGCTTCTCCTCTCACTTGCGAGTGATTCTCCAGGAACCCCCGGCAGGCTGAAGATGCGAGGTTCGCGCCGATCACGAGAGCAGGGACCGAGGAATATGCACGACATCAGGAGCTATCCCGTGGAGCCACGGTGAGCGGCAGGAGGGTCGTGATCACCGGGCTCGGCGTCGTTGCCCCGGGCGGGGTGAACACCAAGGCATTCTGGGAGGCGATCACCTCTGGCCGTACGGCGACGAGGCTGATCACCGCTTTTGACCCTGCGGCCTTCCGCTCCCAGATAGCCGCCGAGGTCGATTTCGATCCGGTACAGGCTGGACTCTCCCACCGCGAGATGCGCCGCTTGGACCGGGCGGCCCAGTTCGCTCTGGTCGCGACCCGAGAGTCGCTTAGCGACAGCGGACTTGAACCGGGCCGGCTCGACCCGACCCGCGTCGGCGTCAGCGTAGGCAGCGCCGTAGGATGCACGGTCAGGCTGGAATCCGAGTATCTCGTGCTGAGCGACAGCGGCCGGGAATGGGTGGTTGATCACAGTTACGCCAGTCCTCACCTCTACGACTACTACATGCCCGGCTCGCTCGCCGCGGAGGTCGCCTGGGAAGTCAACGCCCAGGGTCCGGTCACGATGATTTCAGCCGGATGCACATCTGGGCTGGACTCCCTCGGTCACGCCGCCGACCTGATCAGGGAGGGCACCGTCGACGTGATGCTGGCAGGAGGCACGGACGCCCCCATCTCGCCGATCACGGTGTCCTGCTTCGACGCCATCAAGGCGACCTCGCCCGGCAACGACGATGCCGCGCACGCGCTGAGACCGTTCGATCGCACCCGCAACGGCTTCGTGCTCGGCGAGGGCGCCGCAATGCTCGTCCTGGAGGAACTGGAGTACGCGCGCGCCCGTGGCGCCAAGCTCTATGCGGAGATCACCGGGTTCGCATCCCGGAGCAACGCGTTTCACATGACAGGGCTGCGTCCGGACGGCGCCGAGCTGGCCGCTGCCGTCACCGCGGCGCTCGACGAGAGCAAGTTGCCGGCGGATGCCATCGACTACGTCAACGCACACGGTACTGCAACGAAACAGAACGACCTGCACGAAACGGCGGCCCTCAAGACCGCCCTGGGCGACCACGCCTACCGGATACCAGTCAGTTCCATCAAGTCGATGATCGGCCATTCGCTGGGTGCCGTCGGCTCCATCGAGATCGCCGCCTGCGCACTAGCTATCGACCAGGGCATCGTCCCGCCCACCGCCAACCTCAACGAACCGGACCCGGAACTAGACCTCGACTACGTGCCGCTCCAGGCACGTGAGCAACACCTGGAAACCGTACTCACCGTGGGCAGCGGCTTCGGCGGCTTCCAGAGCGCCATGGTGCTGGTCCGCCCGGGGAGCCCAGCATGACCGCGGCGGTAGTGACCGGGATAGGCGTGGCGGCACCGAACGGCCTGGGAAAGGACAGATTCTGGGCCGCGACGCTACGGGGCGAATCGGGTATCCGCACCGTCCGGCGTTTCGATGTGAGCAGCTACCCGTCCCGGCTGGCCGGCGAGATTGACGGATTCGAGCCCACCGAGTACCTGGCCGGCCGGCTCATCCCCCAGACGGACCGCATGACGCAGATTGCCCTCGTGGCGTCCGACTGGGCGCTCGCCGACGCGGGCGTGGAGCCCGGCACGTACGACACCACCGAGATGGGGGTGGCGACGGCCGGGGCGTCCGGTGGGCTGGAGTTCGGCCAGCGGGAACTTGGCAACCTGTGGGGCGCAGGCCCCGAGCACGTCAGCGTGTACATGTCTTTCGCCTGGTTCTATGCCGTCAACTCCGGGCAGATCTCGATCCGGCACGGCATGCGCGGCCCCTCCGGGGTCATGGTCAGCGACCAGGCGGGCGGGCTCGACGCACTGGCCCAGGCCCGGCGGGACGTCCGCAAGGGCACCCGCCTGATCCTCTCAGGAGGCGTGGACAGCTCCTTCTGCCCGTACGGCTGGGTCTCGCGCATGAGCAGCAGATCGCTGAGCACCTGCGACGACCCGCGAAGCGCTTACCTTCCCTTCGACGCGCGCGCGCAAGGGCACGTTCCCGGCGAGGGAGGCGCCATCCTCGTGGTGGAGGACGCTCAGGCCGCCCGATCCCGCGGAGCCCGTCCGTACGGCGAGATTGCCGGATACGGTGCGACATTCGACGCCGCGGCCAGGCACGGCGGCGGCAACGGCCTTCGCCGCGCCGTCGAGGCGGCGCTGGCGGACGCCCAGGCGGCTGCCACAGATATCGGCGTCGTCTTCGCCGACGGATCCGGGACGCCGGAAGATGACCGGATCGAGGCCGAGACCATTGCGGCTGTCTTCGGTCCTGGCGCGGTGCCCGTCACAGTCCCCAAGACCATGACTGGGCGGATGAATTCCGGCGGTGCCCCGGCCGATCTGGCGTGCGCACTGCTGTCGATGCGGGACGCGATCATCCCGCCGACCATCAACGTGCGCACCATCGCACCTGGATACGAGATTGATCTGGTGATTGGCGAGCCCCGGCCGTGGCAGCCGGGAGCAGCGCTGGTGCTGGCCCGAGGCAAGGGCGGTTTCAACTCCGCGATGGTGCTGCGCGCTACCGCGCAAGTGCCGGGCGCGACGGCATAGAACACAACGAGAAAAGAAAGAGAGTCAGCCGTGCGGCAGATCACATTGCGAGAACTTCAGGACATCATGCGCGAGTGCGCGGGGGAGGACGAGTCCGCCCAGCCCCTTGAGCAGGCTGCCGACGAGTCCTTCGTCGACCTTGGATACGACTCGCTCGCGCTGCTCGAGACGCAGAGCCGGGTAAAGCGGGAATACGGTGTCGAGTTTTCCGAGGACGACCTCGCCAGCATCACGACCCCACGGGAGTTCGTCGACCTCCTCAACACGCAACTGCTGGCGGCCTGACGGGACCGGGCCGCGAGATGGTCCGCCATGCTGCGGCCACTTCAGCCGCTGTCGAACTCCCCGCGGAACAACCAGCGCGCAGGCTCGGCTCACGTAGTCCCGCTCGTGGCCCGGCAATCCCGGAAGAACTGCCGTCCGCTCTGCTGATGCCCGGGCAGGGGGCGCAGTACCAGGGCATGGGCACGGGTCTCTATCGAGCCCTTCCCGCCTTCGCGGCAATCCTCGACGAAGTCTTTGAGATCATGGGTGCAGCCGGGGATGAGCTGCGAGCCGACTGGCTGGCCACTGATCCCGCGCTGCCCCTAGAGCATGTCCTGCGCTCCCAGCCGCTGCTGTTCGCCATCGACTATGCACTGGGCAGACTGCTGAGGAGCCTAGGACTGCGTCCGGCGGTCATGCTCGGTCACAGCGTCGGCGAACTGGCCGCTGCCACCCTGGCCGGCGTCTTCGATCTCGACGATGCCATCCGTTTCCTTCAGCATCGGGTAAACCACCTGGCCAGGGCGCCCGCGGGCGGCATGGCTGCCATCGCAGCCTCGCACGAGGAAGTCGCACCATATCTGCGGCCAGGCGTCGACATCGGGGCGATCAACGCGCCCCGGCAGACGGTGATCGCCGGCCCCGACGAACCGCTGCGCACTACCACGGCCGCGCTGCGGGAAGCCGGATTCACCTGCGCTCCGATCTTGTCGCTCACGCCCTTCCACAGCACCGTGCTGCGGCCAGTGGTTGACGTGATCGGCCGCCTGCTGGCCGGGCGGCCGATGCAGCCACCGGCGATCGCCTTGATCTCGGGCTACACCGCGCGCCGCCTCACTGACGCCGAGGCGGTGGAACCGCTGTACTGGGCCCGGCATGACGTGGATCCGGTGCTCTACTGGCCGGCTCTTGAATCGCTGCTGGCCACCGGACCGCATCTGCTGATCGAATGCGGCCCGGGCGAGGGTCTGATCACTCTCGCCCGGCGTCACCCAGACGTCCGCTCAGGCCGCTGCAAGGTCCTGTCGCTACTCGGCTCCACGCCACCAGGCCCCGGCGGTGAAGCCGAGCACTTCGCGACCGCGGCCATCCGGCTTGGTCTGCGCATACCGCAAGCTGCCGCGCGGCGCGGGCCGCGAGGAGCAGTCGAGTATCCTTGTAGCGCTGTTCGGCAAGCTCGGTTACATGCGCACGCTAGAGGTGAGTGCTGCCGACGCCCGATCGGCAGTCGTCTGCGGACTCGGGGCCTGGCTACCCCCCAGGATCGTGACCAACGACGAGCTCGCCACCCGCCTGGATACCTCCGACGAGTGGATTCGCACTCGTACCGGCATCCAGACCCGCCACATCGTCTCGCCCGGCATGCCCACCTCCTATCTGGCCGCTGAGGCGGGCGCGCGGGCGATGGAGTCGGCGGGCGTGAAGGACGTGGACGCGCTCGTGCTGGCCACGACCACGCCCGACCGACCCTGCCCGGCAAGCGCGCCGCGCGTCGCGCACCGGCTGGGGCTCACTGGGCGACCGGCGTTCGACGTCTCGGCAGTGTGCACGGGTTTCCTCTACGCGCTCTCCGTGGCAGCGGGCCTGATCGTGTCGGGGGCCGCGGAGCACATCCTGGTCATCGGCGCCGAGGCGTTCAGCACCATCATCGATCCGCACGACCGCACATCCGGCGTCCTGTTCGGTGACGGGGCCGGCGCTGTCGTGCTGCGGGCCGGGGACCACCAGGAGCCTGGTGCCATCGGCTGGGTGGAGCTGGGCAGCGATGGTTCGCTCGACGACATCATCACCGTCCGGGCGGGGGGCTCAGAGCAGCGGTCTGCTGGCGCGCCGCAGTCACCCGCTGACTCTTACTTCTCGATGCGCGGCCAAGAGGTGTTCCCCCACGCGGTGAGGCGCATGGCCGAGGCCGCCACGACGGCGCTCGCTCATGCCAGATGGCGGCCGGACGAGGTGGACCGGCTGGTCGGGCACCAGGCAAATCTGCGCATCCTGCACGCCCTCAGCGAAAGGATGCACATTCCCAGGGAACGACTGGTGGTGCATCTGGATCGAGTCGGAAACACCGCAGCGGCGTCGATTCCGCTGGCGCTCGCACACGCGCAGTCGACGGGCGAGCTATTCCCCGGAGCGCGCGTCCTTCTGGCCGCCTTCGGCGGGGGCGCCACGTGGGGTGCCACCGCCGTGACATGGCCCGACATCAAGGCGCTGTGACCGCCAGGCCAGCGCCGCAGTATCCCACCGCCCAGGAGGCACGGACATGGACAACACCTTGCAGCTAACCTTTGAGCAGTTCGCCGTGATTGTCGGGGAAAAGCTGCGGATACCACGTGAACAAATTCAGCCCGAGACCGCGCTGAAGGACATCGAGATAGATTCGCTGGCGATCATCGAGGTTATGCTGGCCGTCGAGAGCCAGTTCGGCGCTTCGATCCCTACGGAAGAGGTCAGCACGGACGGCAAGGCCGAGGACCTCTACCAGCTCGTCGTCGCCGCAGTCGACGCCAGCCGGAAATGACTGTTCACGATCTCGCCGGTTCCTCGTCGCAGGCGAGCGCACTACGGCCGGCTGACTCATCCGGCCTGGGCCGCACTGGGCTGCTCGCTGGCAAGCGGCTGCTGGTAACCGGCGTCCTCACCAAATCGTCGATCGCGTTTCACGTGGCCCGGATCGCACAGCAGGAAGGCGCCCAGCTCGTGCTGACCTCGTACGGGCGGGCCATGTCCATCACGGAAGCAACAGCTGAGCAGCTACCGCAGCCGCCTCCGGTTCTCCGGCTGGACGTCACCAGCCCCGTGGACTTTGCCGGGCTGGCTGACGCGGTGCGTGAGGAGCTGGGTGAAGTGGACGGGGTCGTCCACTCGATCGCCTTCGCGCCGCAGAACGCGATGGGGGGCGCCTTCCTGGATACCTCCTGGAAGGATGCTGCCACCGCACTGGAGGTCTCCGCGTATTCCTTCAAGGCCCTGGTCACCGCATGCCTGCCGCTGATGTCCGAAGGGGCGTCGGTCGTGGGCCTCGACTTCGACGCGGCGCAGGCGTGGCCTGGCTATGACTGGATGGGCGTGTCCAAGGCGGCGCTTGAATCCGTGACGCGTTACCTGGCGCTGTACCTCGGTGAGCGGCGGATCCGGGTGAACCTTGTGGCGTCGGGCCTGGTGCGGACTCTCGCTGCCCGGTCGATTCCCGGTTCGGAGCGGCTGGAGGAGATCTGGCGGACGAGGCCACCGATGACTTGGGATGTCGATGATCCCGTCCCGGCCGCGAAGGCGTGCGCGGTCCTGCTCTCGGATTGGCTGCCCTCGACCACGGGTGAAATTCTCCACGCAGATGGCGGCATGCACGCCGTAGTGGTCTGATCAGCGACGCAGCCAGGGCGGAAGCCCAAGACACCGCCGGCTGGGGGTGGCCCGACGTTGCCTTCCTGCCTGGTGCGCTGCAGGGGCCGTGGGCGTGGTCAGTGCCGTCGAGCACGAAGCACCAGGGTCTGGCACAGCCACCGCCCGGGTGTGGATTCGTGCCCGGCGTCGTAAACGCCTTGGACACCAGCCTCCGCAGCCGTCAGCCGTGTGTGGTCCGGCGGGTCGTGGAGGAGCATGGAACGGGCGAGCGGCCGCCGGCGCTGGGGCGTGCGGATCCCCGGGGTCCGCACGCCCGCACTCGCTATGCGGTCAGGCCGGCAGGTCGTCGCGGCGGATGACGCGCTCCCGGACCAGCCACTGGCCGTCTTCCCGGATCAGCATGTCCTCGCAGGTCGTGCTGCGGTAGATGATGGACTCGCCGTTCTGCGGGGTACGGATGACGATCACGTAGCTCAGGGCGCGCACGGCCCCGCCGGCACCGGGCTCGACCGTGGTCATACCGAACCAGTGCCGTATGGCCAGGCTGGAGTCGATCCCTTCGTGGTTCTTGCGGGTACCTGCCACTAGTGCGGTCCGGCCGCGAACCGGCTCCGGGAAGCCGGGGGCAAGGAAGCTGCCGTCCTGGGTGAAGGTCGCGGCCCACTCCTCGAATTTGCCGAAATCGAGCAGCTGGCTCTGCCAGGCGTAGAAGTGCTGGATCTGACGGTAGGTCCCGTCATCAACGGTCGCGGGGGCCGGTGCCAGCGGAGTGTCAGTCGTCGGCATGTGCGACTTCCAGCACGATCGAGTACAGGTCCGGATCGGAGCTGGAGACCTCGGCCAGAGCGGTGATGTGCTCCATGAACTCGGGGTTCTGCACGCTGCGGATGTGGTCGGCGGCATCCTCCCAGTGCGCGATGTTCACGTAGCTGCTGGGATTGCGCAGCGACTTGACCAGGGTGTGGCCCATGAAGCCCGGCTGGGCGCGCATGAACTCCGAGGTCTTCGCGAAGACCTCTTCGAACTTCTCCGGGCTCCCGGTCACGGTGAGCCGGTTGAGCAGGATTACCATCTTAGATCCTCCAGCGAACTGTGCGTGAAGCGCGCCGCGCAGGTCGCGGCGCGGGACTTTCCCGTTGGGCGTGCGAGGAATGCTCGGCACGGCCTCGGCATGCCAGATGTGCTTGAAGTACGGGAGCTGCTCGTTGACCCAGCTGACGATCTCGTCGAGCTGGCCTGGACCGGACGCCTCGCGCAGCGCGACGTAGGCGTACGCCACCCCCCCGTGCACCTCGTGCGGGCGGTCTACCACGACACAGTCGGCAACCGCCGGGTGCGCGCTAAGGACCGACTCGATCTCGGTCGGCGAGACCATCCAGTTGTCGTGCTTGAAGACGTCCTTGATGCGGTCAACGATGAACAGCCGGCCATCGGCGTCGATGTAGCCGACGTCGGCCGTGGACAGCCAGCCGTCGGCGTCGATATCGGCCGGCTCAGGGTGGTTCAGGTACCCGAGCATGACCTGCGGCCCGCGAAGCTGGATCTCGCCTACCTCCCCCGCGGCCACCTCCACCCGGCGCTCGACGTCGACGATGCGGCACTCGGTGTCGGCCACGGTCCGCCCGACTGACCCGGGGGCCGGCTCCTGCGGGCTGTCGAGATGCGTGAGCGGCGAGGTCTCGGCCAGCCCGTACCCCTGGATCACCGGGACACAGAACCGGCCGCTCAGCTCCACCGCGACCGCCCGGCTGAGCGCACTGCCGCCGGACCCGACGAACCGCACGGTATCTAGCCTCAGGTCATCGGGACCGGCGTAGCTGGCCAGCCGGTTCAGCCACGCCGGGAGGCTGAACAGGTGCGTGGCGCGGTACTGGCCGGCCAGCCGGACCGCGGTCGTGAGGTCCTGATCGGCGGTCAGCACCTGGGTGGCCGCCGCGATCACGGTCCCGTTCATATGCATCGGGTGGTACGTCGGGAAGGAGATAACGCACACCGACCCGGCGTCGATCTGGAGCGCGTCGGCGACCTGCGCCGCGTTGGCCGTCACGTTGCGCTGGCTGAGCATGACCGCCTTGGGCATGCCCGTGGTACCGCTGGTGAAATGCATGGCGGCGGGCTCGTCCGGGTCATAAGGGCGCGGGCCGGCTACTTCGGCGTCGCTGTCGCCTGCCCCAGCGAGAAGCTCGCCGCCACCGAACACGACGACCTGCGGCTGCTTCGCCAGGCCGGCCTCGATGCGGCTGAACCGGTCACGCATCTCCGCGCTGAGGAACGCGATGCCAGCACCCGACATCTCGAGCATGTATTTCAGCGCGACCGCGGGAAGCAGCGGGACGACCGGAAGGGCGATGTTCCCGCTCCGGATCGCGGCGTAGTAAGCGATCACGTAGTCCGGATCAAGGAGCGAGCCTACCGCGACAACCGTCTGTTCCCCGCGGGTCAGCTCACGGATGCGCTTCGCGCACCGCGTGACGGCCGCGTCCAGTTCGGCGTAGGTGGTGGTGTGCTCACCGGCCCGTATCGCCACCTGATCCGGATGGGCCGCCGCGGAGCGAGCCAGAAGCTGGTCCATCCGCAGTTCGGGATAGTCCAGGGTAGCGGAGCGAGTCGCCACGGCTACCTGCTGAGTTTCATTCATCGCCGTAGGCCTCTGTCAATGACCCCGTTACGGGACATGTCATTTCTTCCGCCCTCCGTCGGCAGGTGTTGATAGTTGCCCAGTCCGCCGCACATTGACGGCCTGCGCAAAGAATCGTCGTAATGACATTGACACCCGCTGCTCGAGGTGGACTCAAGCAACAGTCACGCGGATAACCGTAGCTATTGCGCTGGGAGTTATGGGGGTGCGGCCGATGGCGGTAGCCACGGGCCGGTGGTGAATAGCTGACGCAGGGCGTCGAGCTTGCTGATGCCCATTTGGCTGTGGTGGACCGCTAGCCGCAGCCCGTCCTTGCCGGCCTTGGTGCGCCTGGCCTGGTGGTGGCGGCGGTGGCGGCGTTAGGGTGGACGAGCAGGTCGGTCACGCCTGCCGCGCCCACGCCTGCCGGTCAAGCTCAGGCGCCAAGCGCGACTCAGGCTGAATAGCTACGGATAACCGTCTGACCCCTCGACCACGGCTCGAGGACGATGACCAAGACTCGTAAGCTATGGCGGAAATAAGCACAGCCCGCGCCCATTCTGCGTCGGCTCCCCACATGACAGAAGTCGCCGACGGTGTTTATGCATACATCCAGCCCGAGGGTGGGTGGTGCCTGAACAACGCCGGAATGCTTGCCGGTTCAGATGGCACCGTCGTCATCGACACTGTGGCCACCGTGAGCCGGGCGGTACGGTTGCGCGAGTCAATAAAGCGAATAGGCGCCGGGCCGGTGCGTACCCTGGTAAACACACATCACCACGGCGACCACACATTCGGTAACGGCGTCTTCGGCGCCGTTACCATCGTCGCCCATCGCGAGGCCCGGACCGAGATGGCAGCGTCCGGACTGGGACTTACCACCCTGTGGCCTCAGGTCGACTGGGGTGAGGTCCGCCTGGCGCTGCCCACGCTCACATTCGAAGGCCGGCTCACCGTGTATGTAGACGACCGCCCGGCCGAACTGATCCACGTCGGTCCGGCCCACACCACCAACGATGTCGTGGTGTGGCTACCCGGCGACCGCGTGCTGTTCGCGGGCGATGTGGTGATGTCCGGGGTTACGCCGTTCAAGCTGATGGGTTCGGTCAGCGGTGCCCTTCGCGCCGTGGACGAACTGCGCCAACTCGGCGCACGAACCATTGTGTGCGGTCACGGTCCTGTCGCTGGCCCGGAGGTATTTGACGAGACGGTGGCGTATCTCCGGTGGATCCAGGCGCTGGCCGCGGATGGTGCTGCCCGGGGGCTGAGTCCGCTGCAGGCAGCACGTGAGGCCGGTCCCGGTGAGTTCGGTCACCTGATCGATCCGGAACGGGCCGTAGGGAACCTTCACCGGGCCTATGCCGAGATCGAGGGCGGGGAGCTTGGCCGGCCGCTGGACGTGGTAAAGATCTTCGGCGAGATGATCGAGTACAACGGCGGCGTGGTGCCGGAATGCCTGGCATAGGGGTCCTGTAACCTGCCAGCCGCCCATCCTGACCGGCACATGCGAATGGCCCCCGCCCGGACCGGGTGGGGGCCATTTTTCACTCGTTGATCCATGTGTAGAACGGACGCAGCAGCTCCATCCCGGGCTTACCAGGATCGGACGGGAACAGATAGGTTCGCAGTGCTTGGTCGAGCTCACGCCAGTCCGGGTCGTTTCTTTCCTCTTGGACCCGCTTGATAAAATCTTGATCGCACTGCACCAGATGCAGGCAGGAACCTTGGTATTCGAAGAGATCCCGGCGCCGCACGCCGATTCGCTGTGGCAGGCTCGTTTCCCGGTCGGTGCGCTCGAAGATGCTCGCCACCTCGGCGATGTACCGGGGGTCGATCTTCCGGATCATTAGCGTCTGGCTCAGTGCCATTATGTGTCCTTACTGTAACTGGTTGTCGGCGGGTGCTGGCTGGCAGTTCCGGGCATTCCAGGGCGCCGACGGTCTTTCCGTACCGGTCAGCGGAGGGGTGCCGGTCAGCTGAAGAGCGGTGCGACGTACGCGGGTGCCTCGCTCATCGCCCACTCCCGCGTGCGGCCCAGGATCGCCGGGGTCACCTCGAAGTACTTATTGGCCGGATCGCCGAGCTCGAACGCGGGCGGGATGAAGGGGGCCTGGCCCACCCTGGCGAACACGCGCTCGGCCGCCTCACCGGGGGGCAGGGAACCGGACTCGACCGCCTGGCAGATCTGTCTGGTGAACTTCAGCAGCTCGGCTACGTCATGGCCGAGCGGAGCAGGAAGGCCGGGGGTGTCGGTCTTCTCCAGGTCGCGAAGCACCTGTTCGTCCCGGGTCTCCAGGAAGGTGCGGAGGGCCCGCTGGATGGTCACCGTCGGCAGGATGCTGACCGCCTTCCACACCCGGAGCACCGCGTTCCACAGGTCGTAGTCGCGGAAGCTGACGAAGGAGCAGTAAGCAAGGTCGTCGTGCACGTCGAACAGACCCTGCTGCATGCTGTCCAGGTAGGCGAACCGCTCCGTTGACCAGTCGCCGTCGCGGGACGCCTCGATCAGCCGCCAGCCGAGCGCGTTGACGACCTCGAGGGTGCTCGTCAGGCCGCGCGAGTACAGTGCGTCGATGAAACCCGCCGCATGCGCCGTGAGGCAGAAGCGGTCGCCGACGGTGCGCGTTGAGGAGTACTGCAGGCGGTTGGTGCTGACCCAGGGCCGGATCGCCTTCGCCGTGGTGAACTGCTCGGCGATGTCCGGGAAGCGGCGCAGGAAGGCGTCGAACTCCTCCTGCGGAGGGCAGTCGGGTTTGGGGTGGACCCGCTCGTCCAGGGTCAGTCCCACGCTGCATAGCCCGTTGCGAGATTCCTCGTGGTTATCGAACGGGATCACCCATAGCCAGCCGCCGTTGAAGACATGGTGCAGCGTGCCGTTGTGCCAGGGGATGGGCTGGGTGTGCGAACTGGCCGAAGGAACCTGGTCGTAGGGCGTGACCCGGACCATGTGGGTGAACAGCGCGCGGGAGTGGGTACGAGCACGGGTGGGTTCCTCGCGCAGCCCGAAGGCCGCGGCCACCGGTGAGCGGAAGCCGCCGGCGTCCACGACGTAGCTGGCGTGAAACTCCTCGCTGGTGTCGGTGCGAAGCAGAACGCCGCAGTCGGGCTCGATCTTGATGTCGGTGACGCGCATCCCGCTACGGGCCTCGGCCCCGTAGCAGACGGCAACCTGGTACAGGTAGGCGTCCGTGTCCTGCCGGAACAGGTGGGTCTCGTAACCTTGCCGCTCGGAGATGATGAGCTGGTTGGTCTGGCCAGGATCCTGCGGATTGCCCTCGCGGTGATATATGAAGCCGAAGTTCTGCTTCCGGCCGCACATCGGGGTGATCTTCTCGTGGACGTTGCTGAAGCTGGAGAGCGCCTCGATTTCGGGAACCTGGTAGCGGGCGGCGACGATCTTGGTCACCGCCGAGGTGTACGGGATCGTCGACTCCCCTACCGCGAACCGCGGGTGCGTTCCCGCGTCGATCAGCAGGACCTTGACGCCGTTACGGGCTAGCACCGCGCCGAGCATGGCGCCGGCCATGCCCGCGCCGAGGATGGCCACGTCGTAATGATCGCCGGGAGGTGACTGGTGTGGAGTCCCGTTCATGCTTTTCGTCCTTCCAAACCGGGCTGGTGGCTAGGGACCTGCGGATTCACGGAGCTGCTCACCCTTCCCAGATCGGAGGCATGCCCCCCGGCTCATGCTCGAGCGCGCCCAGTGATCCGCGGAAAAAGATCAGCGGATCCTGGTTGTGCCCCGGCACCCCCACCTCACGGACCTCGCCGAGGTAAATGGTGTGGTCGCCACCCTCGAACTCGTTGACGATCGCACATGCCAGGAAGGCGAGGGCGTCGCTGAGGATTGGCACACCGCCTACGGATCGGTGGTGCTCCACCTCGTGGAACGCCGCGGTCTGCTTCCCCGCGAAGGCCTGGGCCAGCCGCTGCTGGCGTCCGGCCAGGAAGTTCACCACGAACAGGCCGGATTCCTTCACCACCGGACGCAGCCGCGACTGGTTGTGCAGGCAGAAGAGCACCAGCGGCGGATCGAGGGAGACGGGGGTGAAAGAGTTCACCGTCGTCCCGTCTGACCGGCCGTCCACACCGCTGGTGATCACGGTTACGCCGGTCACGAAGAGACCGCAGACGTTCCGCAGCAGCCGCCCGTCGATTTGCTGGGCCTCGCTCGACGGCTGAGTTACAGGAATAGTCACGAGCATTCTCCTATAGACCTTCGATTTGCGGTGTGCTCAGCGCCGGCTAGAACGCCTTCTTGCCGTGCAGGCCGGCCTTGGCCACCCCGGCCACCAGCGCGCGGCCAAGCGGACGCACGTCCGCAGGGGCCTGCGTGCATGCCCAGAACATGAACTTGGCCATATCCGGCGTGCTAGGCGCGACGAAGCGCGTCTCCGGCTTTTCCCAGCCGAAGGCCGGGCCAGAGAGGCCGGGTTCGGCGAGCATCTTAGAGATAGCCTCGGCCGCCGAGTGAGCATCGACTACGCCGGCCTCGTACTTCTCGCAGGTCTCTGCCGCGCCCTCGAGTATGTTCTTGAACGCGGTGCTTTCCGGCCACCACAGCCCTGTGTGCGGCCCGTTCTCGAGCTCGTTGAAGTGCCGCTTGTCGCCGTCCACGAGGTAGCCGAGCCGCGCCCGCACCAGCCGCAAGCTTCCGTGCGCCAGGAAGGCTCCCCACACCCGGAATACCGCGTTCCACAGCTCGAACTCCGAGAAGGAGATGAACGAGCTGTTGACGATCAGGTCCTGGTAGTAAAGCAGGCCGTGCTCGACACGGTCGACGTACTCGAAGCGCTCGACCGAGAAGTCATCATCCTCGAGCGCCTCCAGGATGCGGCTGACCAGCGAGTAGACGACCTGGAAGGTGTTGCCGAGGCCAAAGGAGTACAGCGGGTCGATGAATCCCGCCGCGTGGGACATCAGGCACCAGCGATAGCCGACCGAATGCGTCGAGGAGTACTGCAGCCGGTCGGTGGACACCCACTCGCGGACCCGCGCTGCGCCTTCGAACTGGCGCTTGACCGCCGGGTACATGTCCAGGAACTGGTTGAACTCCTCGTCTGGGGTCATGTCGGCCGGCTTGGGGTACGTGCGCTCGTCGATGGTGAGGCCGACACTGCACAGCGGGTTGATCGAGCCCTTGTAGTTGTTGAACGGGATGATCCAGAACCAGCCGCGGTCGATCAGGTGGTGCAAGGTGCCGTTGTTCCATGGCGCGGGCGGCCGGAGCTCCTTTGGCCAGTCGATAACATCGTCGAACGGCTTGACCCCGGTGAAGTGGGTGAACATCGAGCGTGAGTGATGCTTGAAGCGGGCCGGCTTATCCCGCAGGTCGAACTTCTGCGCCAGCGGCGCGCGAAAGCCACTGGCGTCGATCAGGTACCTGGCGTGGAACACCTCGCCGTTCTGCCCGGTGACGGTGACGCCGTCGTTGTCGAAGTCGATCTCGGCCGCTCGCCAGTTCTGCCGGAGGATGCAGCCGTACTTGGCGGCGACGTGGAAATAGTGGGCGTCGCTATCCTGGCGGTACAGGTGGCTGGCCCTGCTGATCAGCTTGGGCACCACATAGATGGTGGACTCACGTGGGTCGGGCTCCTGGCCAGGCGTGTGCTTGACGAAGCCGAAGCTCTGCTTCTGCCCGTGGAAGGGGCCGATGTGCTCGTTGGCCACCTTCACGTCGAACAGGTCCGACAGCTCCGGGACGTCGAACCGCAGGGCCAGGATGCGGAGCCACTCGATCAGATGCGGAGTCGTCGACTCACCGATCGCGAACCGCGGGTGCGATCCGGCGTCCACCAGCGCCACGGTAGCGCCCTGCCGGGCCAGGATCGACGCGCTCACGGAACCCGCCAGCCCGGAGCCCAGGATTACCACGTCACACTCATGGACTTTGCCGGACCCGTCGGCCTGGCTTGTTGCGTTGACCTTGCTGGGCATTGACCTATTCCCTCTCTTCATATTCATTCATATCCATGTCGTGTCAGCGCCGTGCCTCGACGTACTCCTTGGCGTGCCCGAGGGTCGCCCGGCTGTTGGCGCTGAGCGAGTTCTTGACCAATTCCTTGGCCTCCTGGACGCTTGCGGCGTCACCGAGGATCTTCGGGATGTTCGCGGTGTTGATCACTACGGTGTGCTGGGAGGTCGCGCGGACCCCGTCGCCGTCCTCGACAACCTGCCAGCAGCCGGCGTGCAGGCTCATCAAGGGCGGCAGCACCACCTGCTTGTAGGCGATCTTGCTGTGCGGGAAGCACACGCGCACCGACTTGGTGGTGTGCGTCGAGCCATCCTTAGTGCGAGTGTCCATTTCCAGGATCTGGAGGCCTGGGGTCTTCTCTTCCAGATCGACTCGGGCGACATGCGGCAGGCGTTCCTGCCAGAGCTGCGCCTCATTGAGGAAGTCGTAGACGTCCTTGGCCGAGCCGTCGATCCGCACCGTGTCCGTGAACGACATCAGCCGTCCTGCCGAGGAGCCGTCGTCAAGCTCGACGTTGGCCTTGAGGGCGGCCAGCTCCGACCGGCTGTTACGGTCTACTGCCTGGTCGATCCAGACAAGATCGTCAGGATCGTCGTCGATCGCCTGGTAGTCGTGCAGCAGCCGCACCCGGCACTCCCCCGCGGAGACCGGCTCTATCAGCCAGACGCCGCCCATACCAGCCACAGGAGGCGCAGAGACCTCCTGGCGGAACTCGATTCGCAGGCCCGCGGGATCCAGCACGCGGCGCGACGTCCAGCTCTTCGCCTCACCATTGGCGGTTGCCCAGATCCGGATCCGTTCCTCCTGCCCCGAACACTCGACGTAGTCGGCGTAGACCGTCGGCGGGAAGATACGCGGCCAGTTCTCCACGTCCGCGATGAGCCGGTAGACGTCTGGCGCCCCCGCGCACACCGTGATCTCGTGCTCCACCTTGCGGAGTACCTGCTCTGTCATGCTCGTTCATCCTTTCGCAGCGTCGATGTGGCCCCGGCTATGGCTGGATATCGGTCGATGACCGCGAAGGTGGTCCCGGAGCAACAGTTCCAAGAGCCGTACCCGACCTGGCTCGCCGGACAGCACCCTTCAGCTCCAGCACATGTGCGCCCAGCCAGCGCAGGCAGCGGTAATCGAGCTCCGGCAGCGGTAAGTGATGACCAGGCTCCCGGGTCAGGTCGAACGGCAGGTTGCGCGGCGCGGCGTAGTAATACGCATGACAGGAAAACCGCAGGTGTCCTGGAATTCGACGGATTCTTAAGACCCGCTAAGGCGGCGCGCAATCTTGCTAGCTATCCGGGAAACAGTATCCGGTATCTGCATCTGGGCGCAGCTCCGCCGTACTCTCAAAGCGTGACAGATACCGATGGACCTGTCAAGTGCCCGTCCTCCGCGCAGGCCCGCCTCCGCGCCGCATTGGCGTCCGCGGACATCGAGTAGATGGCCCATGGGCCGCAGGCGTTCGTACCGCGAGTCGAGTGCCGTTCAAATGGCGCTATAGGTGAGCCTGTGAGACTCCGGCGAGACGCATCATACTCTGGCCAGGAGGGCTCCCTGATGACAGCCACTACCGAGACGACAACCGAGCTCACCGAGACCGACATCGGGTTGCTTGACGCGTACTGGCGCGCCGCCAACTACCTGTCAGTAGGACAGATTTACCTGCTTGACAACCCGCTATTGCGCGAGCCGCTACGACCGGAGCACATCAAGCCACGTCTGCTCGGGCACTGGGGGACGACCCCAGGGCTGAACCTGGTGTACACCCACATGAACAGGCTGATCCAGGCCCACGACCTGGACGCCATCTTCATCACCGGACCGGGGCACGGCGGACCCGCGCTGGTAGCCCAGACCTACCTGGAAGGCACCTACGGCGAGGCCTACCATCACATCGACCACAATGAAGACGGGATGCGCACCCTGTTCCGTCAGTTCTCGTTCCCTGGCGGCATCCCGAGTCATGTCGCGGCCGAGGTTCCGGGCTCCATCCATGAGGGAGGCGAGCTTGGGTACGCGCTGGTACATGCCTACGGCGCCGCGTTCGACAACCCGGACCTGCTCGTATGTTGCGTGATAGGCGACGGCGAGGCCGAGACCGGACCGCTGGCGGCAAGCTGGCACTCAAACAAATTCATCGATCCGGTCCGTGACGGCGCCGTTTTGCCGATTCTGCATCTGAACGGCTACAAGATCGCGAGTCCGGCCGTGCTCGCCCGGATACCCGAACGTGAGCTGGTGAGCCTGCTCGAGGGGTACGGGCACACGCCGTACATCGTCTCAGGGGACGACCCAGGGCAGGTCCACCGGTCACTTGCCGGGGCACTGGAGGCCGCCTACCAGCAGATCACCCTGATCCAGCAGGAGGCTCGGCAGGGCCGTGCTGGCGCGCGCCCCGCGTGGCCGGTCATCGTGCTGCGCACGCCGAAAGGCTGGACGGGGCCGCGTGAGGTCGACGGAGTTCCGGTCGAGGGGACCTGGCGGTCACACCAGGTCCCGCTCACCGACCCTCGCACCAGCCCTGACCACCTTGCCCAGCTTGAACGGTGGCTACGCAGTTACCGGCCGGAAGAACTGTTCGACACCACAGGAAGGCTGGTCGAGCCGCTGGCGGCGCTGCCGCCGCGGGGCGATCGCCGGATGAGCGCGAACCCGCACGCGAACGGCGGCCTGCTGTTGCGTGATCTGCGGCTGCCGGACTTCCGCGGTTATTCCGTGGAGGTCAGCGCACCCGGGGCCGCAAGCAGCGAGCCGACCCGGGTGCTCGGTGAGTGGCTCAGGGACGTGATCGCGGCCAACCCGTCGACGTTCCGCCTGTTCGGTCCCGACGAGACCGCGTCCAACCGGCTCTCTTCGGTGTTCGAGGTCACCGACCGCGTGTGGAACGCCCGGCGTGAACCGGGAGACGACAACCTCGCGCCAACAGGCCGGGTTATGGAGGTTCTGTCGGAGCACATGTGCCAGGGGTGGCTCGAGGGCTACCTGCTCACCGGGCGGCACGGGATGTTCAGCTGCTACGAGGCGTTTATTCACATCATCGACTCGATGTTCAACCAGCACGCGAAGTGGCTGAAAGTAACCCGCGGCATCCCGTGGCGCAGGCCCATCGCATCACTGAACTACCTGCTGACCTCACACGTGTGGCGACAGGACCACAACGGCTTCTCGCACCAGGATCCCGGGTTCATCGACCACGTCGTCAACAAGAAAGCAGAGATCATCCGCGTCTACCTGCCGCCCGACACCAACACCCTGCTGTCGACGGCGGATCATTGCCTGCGGTCTCGCAACTACGTCAACGTGATCGTGGCCGGGAAGCAACCCACCCTGAACTGGCTGTCGATGGACGAGGCCGTCGCCCACTGCACGCGGGGGATCGGGATATGGGAATGGGCGACCAATAACACCGCGCCCGAGCCCGATGTGGTGCTGGCTTGTGCCGGCGATGTCCCGACGCTGGAAACGCTGGCAGCCGCCGATCTGCTGCGGCAGCACCTTCCCGGCCTCATGGTCCGGGTGGTCAACGTGGTGGACCTGATGCGCCTTCAGCAGGAGAGCGAGCACCCGCACGGATTGCCAGACCAGGAGTTCGACGCGCTGTTCACCCGCGAGGGGCCGGTCATCTTCGCCTTCCACGGATACCCGTGGCTCATCGACCGGCTCACCCACCGGCGCGCCAACCACGCCAACATACACGTGCGCGGATTCAAGGAGGAGGGCACGACGACCACGCCGTTCGACATGGTCATGCTCAACGACATGGACCGGTACCACCTGGTCATGGACGTCATCGACCGGGTACCCGGGCTGGCGATCGCGGAAGCCAAGCTGCGTCAGCGGATGGTCGACACCCGGCTCAGGATCCACAACTACACCCGTGAGCACGGCGAGGATCCGCCGGAAGTCCGCGACTGGACATGGCCCGCCAGCCGATGACGCGCACGGCGGAGACTCCCAGGTAAGCAGGAAGCTAGCCGGTAAAGGTCCGCACCGCGACCGAGCTGGTGCGGACCCGCTTGCCCGGGCTTGCCGTGGACGGGGAGCTTCAGTTCGACGCCGCGTTCGCCGACGCAGTCGCGACCCGCAAAGCCCCTGGCTCGCCGACGGCCGGGCGGGCGAACGTGTTCATCTTCCCCGACCTCGACGCCGCCAACATCGCGTACAAGATCACCGAGGGACTGGCGCACGCCACCGCCATAGGCCCGATCCTGCAGGGGCTTGCCGCCCCATGAACGACCTGTCACGCGGCTGCAGCGTGGACGACATCGTCAGTGTCGCCCTGGCCAGCGCCGTGCACGCGTGCGGAACCCGCGGGTGCATCTGAGCGGCCTCACGACGCTGGAACCGCAGAGCCGTGCCCGTTCTTTGCTGGCGCCATCTCGATGAGCTCATCCAGGTCATATTCTGCCCGGCCTGGGGTTCCGTACCTGGACAGCTTGCCCCGGCTGGCCCACTTCCTGATGGTTGCCTCGCACACGCCTGCCGCGAGTGCGGCGAGCTCCGTGGGCACGGTTCGCCGGGGCGCGGCTGGGCGGCGTCCCGCAGGTCCATGCGTCATGCGGGCACCCCGGACCGGCCCCTGAGCTGGCGTGCAAGTTGCAGCCATTGGCATGCCTGCCATACGTGTCCGGCAGCGCAGCGCACCTCAACGGAAGATGACGTACCGTCTGCTCCCCGTATCGCTGTCATGGTGTTGTCACAGCCCCGTTCCACGCACCGTCCCAGCTCGATGTCGCGCGAGGGGCCACTCCGGCTGACCTCGCGCGCGGACGCCGCTACCGCAAGGAGTTCCTCGGCAAAGCAGGACCCCACCTGATGAGCCAGCAGCCAGTCGGCGTGGACGGCAAGGAACCTCGACAATTCCGTGACATCACGGCGACCGGGCCCGGTGACCCCGCGCTCGTCGGCGACCAGCCCGGACCATGACGCAAGCAGCGCGACGATGTCGCGGCGGGCATCCGTCACCCGTTCGTCGAGGAACAGGCCTGCCGACCCACCGCCTGCCACCCTCTGCGCGAACGCGGGTGGAAAACGGACGAGCAGGGACTCACAGTGGTGATACAGCTCAGGCAGCTCCGCAAGGGCGCGGAGCGCCCTCTCTCGCGGGCCGGACCTGAGCGTCCCGCGCCCGCTGGGAGCGCGCTTATCGCGGACGTGCACGGCTGTATTCCCTTTCGATTCCCTTTCGCGCTGCCATGCTCAGTAGTTGCCGAGGCCGCCGCAAACATTGAGCGCCTGCGCGGTAATGGACCCGGCCGTGTCGGTGACCAGGTAGCCGACAAGGCCCGCCACCTCTTCGGGAGTGGAGTAGCGGCCGAGCGGGATCTTCGCCTGAAAGCGCTTGAGAATCTCGTCCTCGGTAACTTCGAAATGCTCCGCGTGGCTCTGCCGCACCCGCTCCGCCAGCGGGGTTTCGACATAACCGGGGCAGACAGCGTTCACGGTGACGCCGGTCTTGGCGAGTTCCAGGCCGAGCGCCTTGGTGAACCCGATGACGCCGTGCTTGGAGGCAGAGTATGGCGCGCCGAACATCACACCCTGCTTGCCGCCGGTTGAGGCGATGCTGATAATCCGCCCCCAGTCACGCTCCTGCAACTTCCCGGCACTAAGCACCTCGCGGGTCATCAGGAAGACGCTGTTCAGGTTGGTGTCGATGACGTCGTACCAGATTTCGTCGCTGATTTCCGCGGTCACGCCGCCGCCGTTGCGGCCAGCGTTGTTCACCAGGACGTCGACTTGTCCGTACTGCTCAACCGCAGCGCCGACAAGATCCCTAACATCTTCCGGGCGGCGGATGTCCGCAACGACACCTGCCGCGTCGAAGCCGCGCTCGCGCAGCCCGCTGACCGTTGCGCTCACGGCTTCGCCGTGCCGCGCGCAGATAAAGACCTTAAGGTCCTGGCTGGCCAGCTTCTCGGCAATCGCCAGGCCTATTCCGCTTGTCCCGCCGGTTACCAGCGCGACCCGCTGCCCGTTCACCGTCATGGTGCCTGCTCCTTCCGGATGCCTATGCCCGCAGCGTGGCAGGAGCGTCTCTACCCGCGGTCAAGGCTGGGTGGACTGCGCGGATCGCGGACCAGCGGCTGCGATGCGGGAGCAGCACCGCGGACCATAGCGGGCCTTGAGGCCGGTTCCACCGCAGTCCGATATGACCATCTTGTCCCCGGAGCTTAGGGGCGACACGGCAGAACGGCCTGAGCGTGCAGACGCCGGGACATGGCGTGCAGACGCCGGGACATCCGGGCGGGAAACGGGATGCGATGGGTTCTACGGAATACGGGATGATCAGGCAATACGGCGTCGAACCCTGGCGCCTGCGTGAAAGTCGGCTGGACCTCGACGTGCTGGCGCAGAGCGAGTCGGTCTTCGCACTCTCCAACGGTCACGTCGGGCTGCGCGGCAACCTCGACGAGGGTGAGCCACACGGATTGCCGGGCACATACCTCAACTCTCTTTGCGAACTCCGGCCACTCCCTCACGCCGAACGTGGCTACGGCTACCCGGAGTCCGGCCAGACGATCATCAACGTGACCAACGGCAAGCTGATCCGTTTGCTCGTTGACGATCGGCCATTCGACGTTCGCTACGGCACCCTGCATTCTCATGAGCGCGTGCTCGATCTGCGGGCTGGCACCCTCTCCCGGCGGGTGGTATGGACATCGCCGGCCGGCCGGCCGGTGCGGATCAGCTCGGTGCGGCTAGTCTCGCTGACCCAGCGTGCGGTCGCCGCGATCTGCTACACGGTGGAACCCGTTTCCGAGCCGCTGCGGCTTAGTGTGCAGTCCGAACTCGTCGCCAACGAAGCGCTCCCGGACCCGGGCCAGGACCCGCGGACGGCCGCGGCACTGGAGGAGCCGCTCGCCAGTGAGGAATTCGTGGCGACCACAGACAATCAGTTCCGGGTCACGCTGGTACATCGTACGCGCCACAGCGGCCTGCGGCTGGCCGCCAGCATGGCACACGACATCGAGGGCCCGGAAACGATGCGGGCGCACACCGAGGCGTTTCCGGATCTGGGCCGCTGCACCGTCGCCGCGCAGGTCCAGCCGGGCACCCGGCTGCGGATCGTGAAGTACATAGGTTACGGCTGGTCGAACCAGCGATCCCGCACGGCGCTCAAGGCCCAGGTCGCCGGCGCGCTGGCGGTCGCGCGGCTCACCGGCTGGGATGGCCTCCTCGCCGAGCAGCGGCGGTATCTCGACGAATTCTGGGCCGGCGCGGACGTCGAAATCGATGGCGATCCGGAGATCCAGCAGGCGGTGCGATTCGGGCTCTTCCACATTCTGCAGGCGGGGGCCCGGGCGGAGGACCACCCGATCGCGGCGAAAGGGCTGACCGGCCCCGGGTATGACGGTCATACGTTCTGGGATACCGAAACGTTCGTGCTTCCTGTCCTCACCTACACTCACCCATCAGCGGCAGCGAGCGCGCTGCGGTGGCGGCACATGATGCTGCCCGAGGCCAGGCAGCGCGCGGCCGACCTCGGCCTGGCGGGTGCCGCGTTCCCCTGGCGGACCATCCGGGGCCAGGAATGCTCCGGCTACTGGCCCGCCGGAACTGCCGCATTCCACATCAACGCGGATATCGCCGATGCCGCACTCCGGTACGTCGACGCGACTCAGGATGTGTCCTTCGAGCGTGAAGTCGGCCTCGACCTGCTCGTGGAGACAGCGCGCCTCTGGCATAAGCTCGGTCACTACGACACCAGGGGCCAGTTCCGCATCGACGGCGTGACCGGGCCGGACGAATACAGTGCTACAGCGGACAACAACCTGTACACGAACCTGATGGCACAGCGGAACCTGTACGCGGCCGCCGAGACGTGCGCGAGGTATCGGGCTGGCGCCGGGCGGCTGAGGGTCACCGAGTGCGAGATGTCCGCATGGCACGCCGCGGCTGCGGCCATGACGATTCCCTTCGACGCTGAGCGCGGCATCCATCAGCAGCATGAGAACTTCACCGAGCACGCTGAATGGGATTTCGCCGGGACTCCACTCGGCAAGTACCCCTTGCTGCTGCATTTCCCGTACTTCGAGCTGTACAGGAAGCAGGTGATCAAGCAGGCGGACCTGGTGCTCGCCATGCACCTGCGCGGGGACGCGTTCACCCCCGAGCAGAAGGCGCGGAACTTCGCCTACTACGAGGCGCGGACCGTACGCGACTCCTCGCTGTCAGCGTGCACCCAGGCTGTGCTGGCGGCCGAGACCGGACATCTCGAGCTGGCCCACGACTACCTAGCGGAAGCCGCGCTTATAGATCTTCAGGACAGGCACCGTAGTACCCGCGACGGACTGCACATGGCCGCCCTGGCAGGCGCCTGGATAGCCCTTGTCGCAGGCTTCGGCGGAATGCGAGCCGCGGGAGGCAGGCTCGCGTTCAAGCCCCAGCTACCCCCCGCCATTACCCGGATGGCATTCCGGATCCGCTATCGCGAGCGCAAGCTACGGCTCACGATGACTCGTGGCTCGGCACGATACGAGCTGCTGGATGGCGAGCCGCTGGCCATCACCCACTACGGCGAGCAGGTACTGCTGGCCGATAAGCCAATCGTGCTGGACATCCCGCCGGTTCCGATTTCCTTCGCCCTCAGGCAGCCGGAAGGCCGCGCGCCGGTTCCGCACGCGCGGCGGGTGCAGGCTGACGAAGTACCGCCGGCCGTTAGGACAAATGATTTTCTCTACCGAACGGACGGTGGTGCCTCATCCCAGGCCGCTGCGGCGCACGGCGAGGCAGACATGTGACGTCCGGGACCGCTGCCCAATCGCGGTGATCGCGAGGGCGCCTCAGAGGGAGCTTGACGCCCATGCTGTCGCAGGCAAGCACGAGTTCCTCGTTCACGGTGTCCCAGGTGCCCACGGCAAACATGCCGTTCAGCTGTTCGGCGAATCTGCTCCCCCCTTGCAGATAGGAGCGGAGCAGCACCTCGGGGTTGACACGCCGCAAGGAATACGACCGCAGCTTGAGCCCACCTTGAGGAGCGGATGTCAATATCATCACGAGGACTCCTTGCGGAGGCTGCAAGGACCGGCGCCCTACACGCAGAAATCGCTGGAGGTTCCAAGATGGTAACCCTCATCAACAGGTTTACCCTTACTGCAAGCCCGGAGAAGTTCGAGGAAGTCTTCAAGGAAAGCGCGGTGTTTATGCGTAACCAGCCGGGCTTTATCCGTCACACCCTCGCCAAGTCGTTGCGCAACTCCAACAGCTATGTGAACATCGCGCAGTGGGAGGATGCTCAGTCGCATATACGAGTGGTGCAGAGCCCCGAGTTCCGGGTGCACATCGACAAGCTCGCCGAGGTGGCACGCTCGGAGCCGGACCTGTACGCCATCGTGCAGGACGTCGCCCATGCTGACCGCTGACGCTTAGCTAGCCCGCGCAGGAAGCACCACCGGCCGTTCGGGGAAAGATTCTCCGCCGAACGGCCGGTGGTGCTTCGTCTATTATGCGATGCGGTGAGGATTATTCGAAACCCGCGTAGATGATCTTTGCTTGCATCCCGCTCCATTTCACCTTTCCATCCGACCTGCCAGATATCGGCGTGTCGAGTTAACAACGGCTTCCCCGATCGCTATAAAAGCAGGTTCTCACACGACCTTCGCAGCGAGGAGAAGCCGTTGCGTTACCAGCGCACTCTCGGGCTGGATGCCGAACAACTCGAAGAACTCCATGCGCGTGTCGAGGACATCCTGGCCGAGCCCTGGGATAAGGGAACCGGCCGTCCGAAGAAACTCACGCTGCGAGAGGCGATCATGGTCACGCTGATGTATAAACGGCAGAATATCCCTGAGGAAGTCATCGGCGATATATCCGGCGTTTCGCAGAGCGTGGTCTCGAACGTGATTACCATGCTCACGCCGCTAATCGCCGATGCCACCGAGGAGTTCCGGCCCGGTACCGAGGAGGCAATGCAGGTGACGAGGGGGCGTCTGGCGCTGGTAGACGGCACGACCGGCCATGCTGGTCCTGGGAGCCCGCACGGGAGCTATGGGCGGGGAAATACGGCACGACCGGCCATGGCGGACTCGTTATCAGCGATGAATGCGGCAACATTATCTTCGTGACGGAACCGGCCCCCGGATGCGACCACGACATGGCGAAGCTGGAAGGTGCCGCGAAAGAGATCCTGGACGTGGCCGGCGCCGTCGTCGCAGATAAGGGCTTTCAAGGTTCAGGGTACGTAATGCCGGTGAAGAAGCCGGCGGGCCGGGAACTCTATACCCGGGAGCACGAGTACATGCACAGGTCAGCTCGATCCGCGCTCGGCCGCTCCGCACTTTCTCTGACTCATTTAGAGCCGTGATTAGCCTGTATTTCTTTGAATTGAGTTTCAGATAACCATCTGGATACCATGAGCCCCAACCTTCCCAGAGGTCACGGCCTCCAAGGAACCCGGGGCGGTCCAATCCCCCGGTCTGGAAAGAGTCTGGAAAAAGTCTAGCCGACGAACAATTGGTGCGGCAAGTTAATTCTGCATTAATTCGTGGCATCAGCTAGTCACGGCAGGCTGAACATTAGCGGCGGCGAGCCGAAATCGGGCTCCGCTCGGCGCATACTCAGGAGAAGCTTGGGAAGTGCTGACTATAGCTAGGTATAGTCCACGGGATCGGGTGACGGGAAACTAGATGAACATGGAATTCGGGCAAATGGCAATCGGCCTACTCGGCCCGCTGTCCGCGCAGCTCAACGACAAGCCGGTAGCACCTAGTGCCGCCAAGCAGCGCCAAGTCCTGGCCCTCCTTGCACTGAACGCCGGCCGGGTCGTCACCGTGTCCACGTTGATCGAGGAACTGTGGGGGGACAGCCCGCCGCGCAGCTACTCTACGACGTTGCAGACCTACATCCTGCAACTGCGGAACGGGATGACGGCTGCCATTCCAGGCGAATTTTCCGCCAGGCAAATTCTCGGCACCCGGCACTGCGGCTACCTGCTGGAGGACGGTGCGTGCCAGACCGACGTGGAAGAGTTCAGCCGCCTCGCGCAGGCCGGCCGCGCGGCGGTCGACAGAGGCGACCGGCGCACTACGTCGGAGCAGCTCGGCCGCGCGCTTTCGCTATGGCGCGGTCCCGCCCTGGTGGACGTGCGGATGGGACGTATCCTGGAACTTGAGGTGGCCTCGCTGGAGGAAACCCGGCTCGGAGTACTCGAGCGGCGCATCGAGGCTGACCTCGCACTGGGCCGTCACGCTGACCTGCTTGGCGAGCTGACGCTGACGGCGGCCAGGAATCCCATGAACGAAAACCTCTGCACGTTCTTGATGATCGCGCTTTATCGCTCCGGGCATGTCGGGCGCTCGCTGCAGGCATTTGGCCGGCTCCGGCTTGTGCTCCAGGACGAGCTGGGGGTCGAGCCTTGCCCGAGAATGCAGCGCTTGCAGATGGCCATATTGTCGGGCGACCCGGCCTTGGAGTCAGCCTCCTGGTCAATGACACAACTCTCCCAGGCCTGCTGAGCCGGCCCGCCGGAGGACTACGGGGAACGCCGCCTACGGCGCCGGTGAGCTGCTGGATGCCCTGGAGCAGGCCGGCGCGGACATCTACGGCAAGGTGCAGCCCCCGGTCGCCCCGGCCGGCCGGTTCACCAAGGACGCCTTCAGCATCGACCTGGCAGTCGGCACGGTGAGGTGCCCGGCCAGGCAGACCGCGCCGCTGGCCGGCCCAAGGTCGAGCGCAAGATCGGCTTAAGCCGAAGTTACGTCGGCTTGGCTGATTTCATTGCGCTGAGCTGGGGTTTTATGGTCTGGCGGGGATGGCTGGTGTCTACGTGAGGGTGTGGGGTATGGGGGGCGCCGATCAGGTCGAAGGCGCGGCGCTGGGTGGGGGTCGGGGTGGCGAGGTGGCCGGTCAGGTCGCGGAAGCTGCGGACGGGCTGTTTGCCGGGGCCGGTCTTGGAGGCGGCCTTGGCGGCGGCCGATGGTGAGCGGCGGGCGGGGGTGACCGGGTTGCCGCGGGCGGGTCCTCGTTGGTGTAGGTCAGCGGCGCCCAGGCCTGGCGCAGGTGCCAGGTCAGGTAGCAGGCGAGCATGCAGATCAGCACGTGGGCTTTGACCCGGTCTTCGAGCCGGTGCCAGATGGGCCACAGGTCCAGGTCCTCGGCCTTGATGTGCCGGAAGTCGCGTTCAAGGCGTGCGAGGTCCTTGTGGGCGGCCACGGCGCCGGCGGCATCCAGGACGTCTGCGGGGACGGGGGTGCGGATGACGTAGATCCCGTCAGTGAGCGCTTCGGCGTCGATGTTGCCCTGGCCGCGGCGCCAGGAGATCCGCCCTTCCGCGATGTCCAGGATGAAGTGCCTGGCGACCTTGCGCTTGCTGATGATCTTCCCGGCCCTGATGCCGATCTTGTCCGGGTCCTTGACCCGCCCGGCGGCGACCTGGGCGGCGATCTTGCCGAGGTCGGCCTCGGTGGCGGCCAGCAGGGCCTGGCGGGTGCGGACGCGCTTGGCGGCCTCGAACGGGTTGCGGCAGGCGATCAGCCGCTCGCCGGGGAAATCACCGGAGCTGATCTCGGCTAGGTCCTGCTCATCGAACAGGGACAGCTGAAGCGGCCCGTCCCCGGCCATGAGCTTCTTGATGGCCGGGTGGCGCAGGCAGGTGATCCACGCCATCCCCTCCAGCTCTTGCAGGTCCTTGATCCGCGCCGAGGTGATCATCCCCCGGTCCCCAACGGTGATCGTCACCAAGCTGAACGCACGTAACCGAGTGGATGCGATCAAGTCCGCGTATGACGCGGGTCGATCACGTCGTCGACGAGCCCCCGCTCCGATGCGTAGTAAGGGTGCATGAGCTCCTCCTTGTACTCGGTAATGAGCCGGTCACGCAGCTGGTCAGGGCGGCTGGCGTCGGCGAGTTTCTTGTGGTGGATCACGCCCGCGGCGGCCTCCGCGCCCATCACGGCGATCTCGTTGGCCGGCCAGGCGAACGACAGGTCGGCGCCGATGGAACGCGAGTCCATGACGATGCAGGCGCCGCCGTAGGCCTTGCGGAGGATAACTTGGACGCGCGGAACGGTGGCGTCGCAGTACGCGTACAGCAGCTTGGCCCCATGCCTGATGATTCCCTGGTGCTCCTGATCAAGGCCAGGCAGGAAGCCGGGTACATCGACGAGCGTGACCAGGGGGATGTTGAACGCGTCGCACAGCTGGACGAACCTGGCGGCCTTCTGCGAAGCGTGGATGTCGAGGACACCCGCGCGAACAAGCGGCTGGTTGGCGACGATGCCCACGGTGCGGCCGCCGATGCGGGCCAGGGCACACACGATGTTGCCGGCCCACAGCTCGTGCACCTCCATGAACTCGCCGTTATCGGCGATCTCGGCGATCTCGGCGATGACTTCGTGAATGTCATAGGGAGTCCTGGGATCCGCAGGCACGATATCCATGAGCCGCGGGCACTTCCGGTCGAGCGGGTCGCCGGTCTCCACGACCGACGGGAGGTCATGACTGTTCGAAGGAAACAGCGAAACCAGGCAACGGACGTCGTCGAGGCACGTCTCCTCGTCGTCGTACACGAAGTGCGCAACGCCGGAGTTCTCCGCGTGCACCTGGGCACCGCCGAGCTCCTCATGGCTGACCGATTCACCAGTCACGGCCTTGATCACATCCGGGCCGGTGACGAACATGTGCGAGGTGCCACGGACCATGAAGACGAAATCGGTCAGCGCCGGCGAGTAGGCCGCGCCACCCGCGCACGGCCCCAGGATGACGCTGATCTGCGGAATCACGCCGGAGGCGCGCACGTTACGGCGGAAGATGACGCCGTAACCGGCCAGGGCGGTAACGCCCTCCTGGATCCGCGCCCCGCCGCTGTCGTTGAGGGCTATGAGGGGAGCGCCCGCGGTGTAAGCCAGGTCCATGACTTTGTGGATCTTCTCGGCATGCACCTAGCCCAGGGAGCCACCGAAGGTACGGAAATCCTGCGCATATGCGAACACCCGAACGCCGTGGATGGCGCCGGATCCGGTCACGACCCCGTCGCTGAAAGGCTGCCCCGCACCCTGGTCATCGGACGCATCGGACGCCGACCGCCGGAAGATGTCGAGTTCCGCGAAAGAACCCTCATCGAGCAGGTGCTCAAGCCGCTCCCTGGCGGTCAGCTTACCCTTGCGATGCTGGCGCGTCGTCGCCAGGTCATCGCCCTGGATCGCCTGCTCACGGACCTGCCGCAAACGATGAACGTGATCGCTTATCGTCACCGCGTGCTGCCTGTCGTACGGCACGGGACCGGCGGGGCTGGGCGCGGGCGCCCCGGCGGAGGACGCTGGCGACTGTGAGATGGGCACGCGGTCTCCTATAGCTGGCAGGTGATTAATGTCGGGGCTCGGGGACAGCGCGTCTGTCATGCCCTGCCCCCGGCGCCGAGCCGGACGGAACCGATGCGTCGCGGCCTGCTGACGGCGTAGCGTTCCAGCGCCAGCCGCAGTGGTTCGGGCACCCGGGCGGGTGCGCTGGCACCATCGGCGCCTCGCATGCAGGCGACCCGCTGCCAGCCCCTGGCGACTAGTTCTTCGGCACCCTCGCTGATGCACACGTAATCGAAGGCCAAGCCGATCCTGGTCATGGTCAGCTCTTCGAGGCGCATCCTGATGGATAGCTCATCGAAGGCCCTGATCCCGGACAGGCACTCGCATCCCGACTCCAGGGTGACCAGCTCCAGCTCGCCGCGGAGCCCGTCGAGCACGCTCGGCGCATGTTCGAGCAGGAACATCTCACGGCACCGGCCCTGCCAGCGCACAAGGTTGACGTGATACACGTTCCCGACGTGGCTGGTCTCGTCGAATTCGACGACATGGCGGTACTCGTAATACTGGTCCATTGCTGCGACCCTCCGTCAGGATGGTGAACACGACCGGGTGCGTCACGTCACGCGACCGCGCTGGGAACGTAGTGATCTGCGCCTGGCCGGAACGGAGCCGGACCCAGCCGCCCTGGTCGTGAACTCGCGGAGGGCCGACCAGGCACGAAGTCTCAAGCCGGCTGATCATCGCGGGCGGCTAGCCCGGTCGCCGACCAGGCGGGCTGACCGCGCCGGCCAGCCGGACCAGGAGTCCTCGTTCAGCTGGAGCGTTGTCATCAACCTGCCGACCATAAGCCGGTCATGCCTGACGGTCATGCCGAGCACGTACGCAGCAGCGACGGCGGAAAGCAGGCCGGATAGCGAAGGGCCGTCGGTGTTGAGCGGGATCACGGGAGTGTCCGGGGTGATCCTGGCGGCCAGACCGGACAGTACCCGGCCCGGGCCGACCTCGATGAGCAGATCGACTTCCGGTGCCATGCGGCTCAGCGCCTGGCTGAACCGAACCGGTTCGCGCACCTGCCGGACCAGGAGCTGCCGGAGGTCGGCGTCCGCCGGCAGGACGTCGCCGGTCAATGTCGACAGCACGCGCCGGGCCAGCGGCTGGAACTGCCGGCCCGCCAGGTAGCTGTCCAGCTTGGCTGCGGCCGGCGCGACCGCGGGGGAGTGAAACGCGTGCGACACGGGAACCCTGGCCGCCCTGAGGCCGTTTGCCGCGGCAGCCTCCCGTACGCGCTCGACGGCCTCGGCGGGACCAGAAATGCCGGTCTGGGCAGGGCCGTTATAGCCGGCGATCACCACCGGCTCGCCGCGCAGTAGCGGCTCAACCTCGTCCGGGCCAGCGCCGATTCCCGCCATGGCGCCGCCGCCTTCGCTTGCTTCCATCATGACCCGGCCGCGCGCGGCCGCCAGCGCGAAAAGCTCGGACTCGGTCATGGCACCGGCCCAGTGCAGGGCGGTCAGCTCACCGAGGCTGTGACCGACGGCGGCCGCAGCCTCGATTCCAAGCAACGACAGCACCCGCAGGCCCGCAACCGAGGACATGGTGATGCGCGGCTGCGCCACGATGGTGGCGGCAGGGTCCTCGCAGGCTGGTAGCGTGACCGTCCGGTAAAGGTCACGCACGGTCTCAAAACGTCGCGCGAGCGCGCCACCGTCGTCGCCCTTCCCAGAGCCCTGCCCTGGGAACAGGTAGCCGATGCTGGGCAGGCCATCTCCTTCGCCGAGGAACACGCCGCCTGTTAGGTCCACCGCCGCACGGGCGCCATCGTCGAGCATCGCGAGAAGCCTGGCGAAACGTTCGGATGCCTGTTCCGGCGAGGCGGCGACGACCGCGGCTCGCACCGGCCTGCCCGCGAGGCTACGCTGAAGAGTTCCGGTCAGCGCACCGAACTCAGCGGACGCTAGGCGGCCAGTCAGTTCGGCCAGGTACGCAACGCGGCCGCGCAGGTGGGTGGTGTCCTCGGCGTCGAGCAACAGCAGTTCGCGGTCTTGCGGTGAGCTGCCGGGATGCGGCTCGGGCCGGGCGGCCACCGGGGTGCCGGTCGCGGTACGACTGGTACCCGAATTTCTCACAGTTGCGTCACACATATAACGAGTATGAGGCGCGCACCTGCCCTGATTCCTCTCGGAGCTTGCTGATCAACGCAGCGTCCAGCGGCGGACTCGTTCTGGCCGCCCGGGGCGAGCCATGAGCGCCGCCCGACCACCGCGCGACTGTCACGGCGCACGGTGCTATTAAACGGGTCGAGTGCGCGGCACCAGAACGCGGACTCGCAGGTGGTTACGCCAAGGTCCGGAAGCCGGATTCCGGCGAATTCCGCGCGACCGCCACGGCTCTCCAACGAGCTGAGCCGTTTTCCGAGAGGCATTTATTTTCCGAGAGGCATTTATGAAGAGCGCTGTGGAACACGCAGCCAAGTGCATGTGGGAGCACTACAGCGAGCCGCTGTCCCTTGCGGATATCGCAAAGAGCGCCATGCTCAGCCGCTTTCACTTCTCCCGGATATTCCGGGCCACCACCAGCGTCTCCCCGTGCAGATTTCTCTCTGCGGTGCGCATCTATCAGGCCAAGCATATGCTCGTGGCCACCCCGGTAAGCATAACTGACATCTCGTTCGCGGTTGGATATAACAGTGTGGGTTCGTTCGCAAGCCACTTCACCAGGAGTGTCGGCGTGTCCCCTGCCCAGTTCCGCCGTATCGCGCAGAACGGTGGTTTTGAGTTCTCTTGTCCGGGACAAGATTCGTCGCCCGCGCACGGCGCGGTACACGGAACGATCAGCCTGCCGGGTGTATATGCGGGCGCACGTGCATACCTCGGAGCCTTCCCTACTGCGGTCGTGCAGTACCGGCCCGCCGCCGCTGTGGTCGTCGATATCCTGGCCGACGGCCGGCCATCCTCGTACCGCTTGCCGAACGTTCCCCGAGGCAAGTGGTTCATCCATGCGGTAGGGGTAGCCGACAGCACCGACCCCGAGCCATGGACACGCAGGACCGCGCTCGTGGGCAGGCACAGCCTGGTATCGGTGACCGCAGGCACCGTCACCCGCGCCGCGATTTCGCTGCGCCCGAGGCGGATGACAGACCCGCCGGTCCTGCTCGCCTTGCCTGACCTCGAGGCCCGGACGGCTCGTTCCGTGCCATCGGAGGGCAGGCTAATCGGTACCCCTCGCCCCTGACGTCATCCCGGTCATGGAACCCCGGCCGGTCATGGAACCCCGGCATGGACTATCGGACACCGACGGGAGGGCATAATGCGGAAGGTCCTGATCGCCAATCGTGGCGAGATCGCGGTGCGGGTGGTGCGGGCCTGCCGGGACGCGGGCCTGGCCAGCGTGGCCGTCTACGCCGAGCCGGACCTGGACGCGCTGCACGTCGCCATGGCCGACGAGGCGTACTCGCTGGCCGGCACCAGCCTGGCCGAGACTTACCTGGACATCGACAAGATCGTCAAGGTGGCGCTGGGCTGCGGCGCGGACGCGGTACACCCCGGCTACGGATTCCTCGCCGAGAACGCGGATTTCGCCCGTGCCGTCCTCGACGACGGCCTGACCTGGATCGGCCCGCCGCCCGAGCTATCGAAGCACTCGGCGATAAGGTCAAGGCGCGGCTCATCGCCCGCGGGGCGGGCGCGCCGCTGGCCCCCGGGACCGCGGACCCGGTTCGCGATGCCGAGGAGGTCAAGCAGTTCGCCTGCGAGCATGGCCTGCCGATCGCGATCAAGGCCGTATTCGGCGGCGGCGGCCGTGGCATGAAGGTTGCCTGGCGCTCCGAAGAGATCGACGAGTCACACGATGCCTTCCGGCGTGACCTCGGCAAGTTCGTGGCGGCTGCGACCGCTGGGAAAGCCCTCTCCCCGCAGGTGCAGGCGGGTTGGGCGAACTTCAAGACCCAGCTTCGCATCCACCACAGCGTCGAGGACGCTTGGCTGTGGCCCCGTCTCCTCATCCAGTCCGTACTGACGCCTGGGGACTGGAAAGGCTTCCGGAGCGCGATGACCCGGGCTCAGGGCATCAAGGGCGCAGCGGTCTTCGTTCCGTGGCTCGTCGACGGGCTATCGGCCGCCGACCAGCAGAGGTCCACGGCCAACATGCCCCCTCCCGTCCTGCTGCTCAACCGGCTGTTCTGGTCATCGCGGTACCGGGAACGTAATCTGTGGAGCTTCTGACCATGGGCTGCATACAAGCAGGCTCCGGTGGCCGGCACGAGGAAGGATGCGCTGTGCAGCAGATCCGGCGGCTTGCTATCGTCAACCGCACCGAAGCGGCCATGCGCGCACTGACCGCGGTGGCGGAGTTGAACGCGGCTGGTAACCAGCCGCATATCACGACGGTCGTGATACACACCGATCCGGATGCGCGGGCGTGGTACGTACGTGCGGCCGACGAGGCAGTGTCACTCGGGCCTGCTACCTACGTCGATCCTGCTGACGGCCACCGTAAGTCGAGCTACCTGGATGAGGAGAAGGTCGTCAAGGCGCTTCGCGAGGCGCAGGTCGACGCCGCCTGGCCTGGCTGGGGTTTCGTGGCGGAGAGTGCCTCGTTCGCACAACGCTGCGAGGAGGCCGGAATCGTGTTCGTCGGGCCAGGCAGCGAGACGATCCGGCTGCTCGGTGACAAGGTGGCCGCCAAAAAGCTCGCCGAACAGGCCGGCGTGCCCGTGGTGCCGTGGAGCGGCGGGCCGGTGGACAGTGCGGAGCATGCCGTGGAGATTGCCCGGCGGATCGGGTATCCGGTCATCATCAAGGCCGCCGCGGGGGGCGGCGGGCGCGGCATCCGCATAGTCGGCGATCCCGCTGATCTCGCCGCGGCTTTCGAGTCGGCGAGCACCGAGGCGGATCTGGCCTTCGGCGACGCGACCCTGTTCATCGAGCAGCTCGTGCCGGCCGCACGTCACGTGGAGGTGCAGGTCGTCGCGGACGGTCAGGGCACCGTCTGGACGCTCGGGGTGCGGGACTGCAGCATCCAGCGGCGGCACCAGAAGGTGATCGAGGAATCGGCGTCGACGGCACTGAGCGCCGCGGTGGAGCAGGAGATCCGGCAGGCCGCCGTCGCCCTGGTGACCGCAGCGGGATACCAGAACGCGGGCACCGTCGAGTTCCTCGTCGCGCCGGACGGCGCGAGCTTCATGTTCATGGAGGTCAACACCCGGCTTCAAGTAGAGCACCCGGTGACCGAGATGACCACCGGAGCCGATCTGGTCAAGCTCCAGCTGCACATCGCGGCCGGCGGTCGGCTTCTTGGCCCCCCGCCTGCGGCGTCCGGGCACGCCATCGAGGCGCGGCTATGCGCGGAGGACCCCGGCCGCAGCTTCGAGCCCGCGCCGGGACGGATTGCCGTCCTCGCGCTGCCCACCGGCACGGGCATCCGGGTGGACACTGGGGTGCGCGAAGGCGATGCGGTATCCCCCGATTTCGACTCGATGATCGCGAAGATCATCGCCTGGGGGGCGGACCGCAGCGAGGCGCTAGCGCGCCTGCGCCGGGCGCTGGCCCAGACCACGGCGGTGATCAAGGGCGGGACGACCAACCGCTCGTTCCTGCTTACCCTGCTCGACCGGCCCGAGGTGCGGGACGGGAATGTGGACAACCAGTGGCTGGACAAGCTGGCCGCGGCCGACGGCCATCTGCCTGCGGCTGACCCTGTTGCCGTGGTGCTGGCAGCGGTGGAAGCTTACGACAGCAACCAGGCCGACCAGCAGGCCGCCTTCCACGCGTTGGCGGTCCGCGGGCGCCCGACGCCGGTCATCACCGCGGGCCACGCTTGCCAGCTCCGCTACCGCAGCGCGAGTTACCCGCTGCACGTGTACCGGACCGGGCCGTTTACCTATCGGGTCGCCGACTCCGCCACGCTGGTGGACGTCACGGTGAACCGGGTGAGCGCCTATGAGCGCCGCGTGGTGGTGAACGGGCAGCGGCACAACGTCGTCGCGGTGACCGCAGGGCCGGTCATCAGGCTCGAGATCGACGACACCGCGCACCGGATCTCCAAAGATGATGGCGGCGCGGTCCGCAGCGAGGGGCCCGCCGTCGTCGTCCGCGTCCCGGTCGCAGTCGGCGATACGGTGGCCGAAGGCGATCCGCTAGTGGTGCTGGAGAGCATGAAGATGGAGTCGGCGATCGCCGCGCCGTTCTCTGGCGAGGTCAGCGCCGTCGAAGTAGCCGCCAACCAGCAGGTCGAGGCCGGTGCGCTGCTGCTTCGGATCACCGCGAGCGGGCAGGACAGCGCCATCTCCCCCGGGACGGCAGGCATGGACCTGACCAGCCTGACCGCGCGCCCGCAAGCGTCCGCGACATTGGCTGACGCGGTTTACTCCGTGCTGCTCACCTATTTGTTCGGCTACGACCTCGACCCGGCGTCGGTACACGGAGTCCTCGCGCGGCAGCACCGGCTGGGGAAGATCGAGGCGCCGGACGATCCCGCCCTGCTGCACTGGGAGGACCGCCTGCTTGATGCCTTCGCTGACATCGCCGCGCTGTACCGGAGGAAGATCGAGCCTGACCAAGACGACCAGGCATTCATCGGCGGCCCGAGGCAGTACATGCTGTCGTTTCTGCAGTGGCTGGATCCCGATGCCGCGCGGTTGCCCGGAACCTACCGGGAGACCCTCGCTCGTGCGCTGCGCAGGTACGGTGTGGACGGTCTTGAGCGCACGCCAGAGCTCGAGGCAGCCACGGTGTGGCTGTTCCGGTCGTTCCTCCGGGTCGAGGAGCTCGCTCCGGCCGTTGCCAGCATCTTGGAGCGATGGATCCGGCACAGCAAGGCGATCAGCAAGATCGCCGCCCCGGAACTGCGCGGACGCATGGAGCGGCTGGCCGCGGCCACCGAAGGCCGCTACCAGAACGTGGCCGACCTGGCCCGGACCGTACGTTTCCATTACCTCGACGAGCCCGAGATGCGGAAGGGCGCCAGTAAGGGCTACGCGCAGATGCAGCGGCACCTTGAGGCACTGCGGGCCGATCCGGGCGGTCCCGGCCGACAGCGCCGGATTGGCGCGCTGCTGTCGTCCGGGCTGCCGCTGCAGGCAATGGTGCTACGCCAGCGGCTTGGCAGCCGGCGGGCAACGATGCCCGCAGATGCGTACCGCGAGGTTCTGCTCGAGGTGGTCACCCGGCGCTTCTACCAGATCCGCGACTTGCGTGACCTCACGTTTTCGTGGCACGAAGGCCACCTGCTGTGCTCGGCCGACTACGAGGTGGACGGCAGGCCGATTCACCTGGTGGTCGCCCACCTGCCGCTGGCGGAGATGCCCGGTCTGGACACGGCGGTGGCCAGTCACCTAGCCGACGTGGAGCCAGGCCGTCATGTCGTCGTGGATGCGCACACATGGCGGTACGGCGAGACTCCCAGCGACGCCGATACGGGCGCGCAGATCGCCAACCTGCTTCGCGATTGCGAGTTTGGCCGCCGGCTGTGGCGGCTGGATATCACGGTGACCAGTGTGAGGTCCGGATCTGGACGCATACGCAGCGGCTCGCAGAGCGTGACATTCCGGCAGCGTCGCGACGGCCGTTTCGCCGAGGAACTGATCTACCGCAACCTGCATCCGATGATCGCCAAGCGGTTCGACCTGTGGCGGCTCGGGAACTTCAAGCTCCAGCGGCTGCCCTCGGCCGCCGACGTGCATGTCTTCCACGGTGTCGCGCTCGACAACCCGGAGGATCATCGCCTGTTCGCGCTGGCCGAGGTCCGCGACCTGGTCCAGGTGCGGGATACCTCTGGTGCGGTCAGCTACCCGCGGCTGGAGCTGGTGGGCCTGTCGGCCATCAGCGCGATGCGCCATGCGCTGACCACCCTCCCCGCAGGCGATCCGCCGATCGCCAACCGGATCGTGATGTACGTGCTGCCTCCCTGGGACATACCGCCGGAGAAGTGGCCGGACATCGCGCGCTCGTTCGGCCCCTTGGCCATCGCTGCCGGCCTGCAGAAAGTGGTCCTGCGCGTGCATATCCCCGAGCCGGGGGGAACGCTGCGCGATGCAGTGCTGCATATCGACGGAGTGGGTCGGCAGGGCGTCGTGGTGCGCGAACTACCCCTGAGCCAGGAGCCCATCAGGCCGGTCTCGCCGTACCGGCTGAAGGTGCTGCGCGCCCAGCGATTCGGGGCACCGTATCCCTACGAGATCATCCGGATGCTCGCCCCGCCCGCGGGGAATGTCACGCACTTTCCCTCCGGGCACTTCGCCGAGTACGACCTCGACGAGGACGGCCAGCTTGTCCCGGTTGACCGCGACCATGGGGGCAATACCGCCAACGTGGTGGTGGGCCTGCTCACCAACCACACGGTCAAGGTCCCCGACGGCATGACCCGGGTGGTCATACTGAGCGACCCCACCCGCGGGCTCGGTAATCTCGCCGAACCCGAGTGCCACCGGATCATCGCGGCACTCAGCCTGGCCAGGCGGACGGGAGTGCCGGTGGAATGGTTCGCGCTGTCCGCTGGCGCGCGGATCGCGCTGGACAGCGGCACAGAGAACATGGACTGGACCGCCGCCGTGCTGCGCGGCCTGATCGAGTTCACGCAGGCCGGCGGCGAGGTGAACATCGTCGTCACCGGCGTCAATGTGGGTGCGCAGTCGTACTGGAACGCCGAGGCCACGATGCTCATGCATACCCGCGGCATCCTGGTCATGACACCCGGCAGCGTGATGGTACTGACCGGTAAGCAGGCACTCGACTACTCCGGCGGCGTGTCGGCGGAGGACAACATCGGCATCGGCGGATTCGACCGGGTCATGGGGCCGAACGGCCAGGCCCAGTACTGGGCGCACACGGTGGAGGAAGCCTGCCACATCTTGCTCCGGCATTACGACCACACGTTCGTCGTACCAGGCGAGCGCCATCCGCGCCAGGCCGCCACCGAGGATCCGGCCGACCGTGACATCTGCGGATCGCCGCATCCGAAAGGTGACAGCGGCTTCACCACCGTCGGTGATGTGTTTTCCGGGGAGCGCAATCCCGAGCGCAAGAAGCCCTTCGACATCCGCGCCGTGCTGCGTGCGGTCACCGACACCGACGCCAGGCCGCTGGAACGCTGGGCGTACTGGCGCGAAGCCGATAACGCCGTGGTATGGGACGCGCACATCGGCGGCGTCCCCGTTTGCCTGCTCGGCCTGGAATCCCAGTCCCTCCCGCGCGGCGGGTACGTTCCCGCCGACGGGCCCTCGTCGTGGACCTCAGGCACGCTATTCCCGCAGTCAGCACGCAAGTTCGCCCGCGCCATCAACGCCGCAAGCGGCAACCGGCCGCTCATCGTGCTCGCGAACCTGTCCGGTTTCGACGGGTCACCCGAGTCTATGCGCCGCTGGCAGCTCGAATATGGAGCGGAGATCGGCCGGGCGGTCACCAACTTCCGGGGTCCCATTGTGTTCGTGGTGATCACCCGGTACCACGGGGGCGCCTTCGTGGTCTTTTCGAAGCGGCTGAACGACCGCATGGAGACCGCCGCCGTGGAGGGGTCGTTCGCCTCCGTCATCGGCGGAGCGCCCGCAGCCGCCACCGTCTTCGGCCGTGAGGTCCGCATTCGCACTGAGTCCGATCCCCGGGTTGCCAAACTGAGTGCGCGACTCAACTCGGCAGACGGCCGGGAGACCGCGATTATCCGCGCCCGTCTCATCGAGATGTCCGCGACGGTCCGCTCGCAGAAGCTCGGCGAGGTAGCCAGCGAGTTCGACAGTATCCACAGTATCCACCGGGCACTGGCGGTTGGCTCCGTGGACAGGATCATCCCGGCCAGGGAACTGCGGCCCTACCTCATCGACGCGATCGGGCGAGGCCTCGCGCGCGACCTCGTCACGCCTGACTCCGATCGTGTGGCCAGCAGCAACGGCCGATCCGGCTCGAGGCCGGCAGTGGCAGCAGAAAGGTAATACGGGCGGACTCAGGGCAATCCGCTCCATCCCGGCGTGATCGCAGCCCGAGCGGGCTCCCGGTTTCGCGCGCCGTTCGTCAACAAGGGGGACTGCGTGATGGTTTACCATCTCTCGGGGAAGGGACGTGGGCCGGGATCTGCTCCGAAATCGGGTTACTTGCCGATCGAAGAGCATGGCGTGGTCGGTGACCTGCGGACTGTGGCGCTCGTGGGCACGGACGGCACAGTCGACTGGTATTGCCCGGCCCGTTTCGACGCGCTGAGCCTGTTCGGGTCGTTGCTTGATGCCCGCAAAGGCGGCTATTTCGGCCTATCGGGCCGCAGTAACCTACGTTCCGCACTCCGCGCGATGGGTTCAGCGAGCTGATCGACTTCATGGTGCCGCAGGTCAGCGGTACAAGCCGCGGACGCGACCGGCTCGTCCGGCGGGCTCGCTCCGTCCGCGGCCGAACGACCTTCGAGCTGGCCTGCCACCCGGCATTTGACTACGGTCGGTCCCGCACACCGACTGCGCCGTGGTGCCGCAGCCGGACGAAGCCCAGCTCGCCGAGATCGCGATCGCGATCGCGACGAGCCATACATTCGCCAACCTCACCGGCCATGATCCGGTCGTGGCAATGTTGTCGTTCAGTACGAAGGGCAGTGGCACCTCACCGTCACCATCGGCCAGACCGTCACCGTCGGCGCAGCCATCTGCCAGATCGATTGACGGCAAGCTCGCAGATGAAGCAGGTCGGGTTGACCTGCGCGCCGCGGCCGGGCAGCGAGTGCGCTGCCCAGCGTGTGCCTTGCCGGCCCGCGCAATGGCTCTGAGCTGGTGTTTTCTGTGCCCGGTAGGCGGCTCTGCGATACTCGTTGATCAAGCCGGGGACGACCTGTCTGCGCTTTGATCCCGGCCGCCACATCGACCGGCTGGCTGGGCTCGTGCAGCGGAGGTCGTCGACGGCGGGTCTGGATCTTCATCACGAACAAGACGTACAGGCGGGCGCCCGCCTGTAGTACCGGGGGCCGGGTTTGCCGGGTTTCGGCGGGGCTGCCGGTCGGCGGCGGCGGGGTCGCGGTACAGCTCACCGCGGAAGGCCGCCACACGGTCCCGCGCCGGAACATCATCTTCCGCCCGCGGCTCGACTTCGCTCCCGGGCCACGCCATACTGAACGCCCCGGCCACCGCCTGTATCTTCAAGTTCTGTGGAAGGAACCCGAAGATCATCACGCGGTGGCCGTGCCAGGTCAATGACCCGGACAGCGCAGGTTAACCGGCAAGCCATAGGGGCAGTAGCGGGCAGTAGCGAGCCGCGGTAATGAGTTACGGCGCAGATCGTGCTCACGTGCACCACTGGTAACGCGGCACTGGCGCAGGTGGGGACGGGCTGATGGAAGTGACGGGTGAGTTTACTGGGTGGTGGCCGACGTGCGCGGGTGCGGGGTCGGCGGGCGGTTTGGGGCTCGGGAGCGCGTGGGGGCGGGCGGCGGGATAATCGTGATTCATGGGCCAGAACGCCACGGCGGGAGGGCCCGGTCCGGCGGAGGGCTCGGCTCGGGTGATGCTGCGACCGCTGACCGCCGGGGATCAGGACGAGTTCCTCAAGCTGGCCAGGGCCAGCGTCAGCCTGCACCACCCGTGGTACACCATGCCCACGACGCGGGAGGACTTCCAGGCGTACCTGGGCCGGTTCCGCCAGCCAAGCACCGAAGGGTTCCTGGTCTGCGTGCGCGACGGCGGCGCGATGGCGGGCATGATCACCATCGACTCGATCATCCGGGGGCGGTTCCAGTCCGCCAGCCTGAGCTATGCGGCGTTCGCTCCCGCGGCCGGGCGGGGCTACATGTCCGAGGGGCTGGCCCTGATCCTGCGGTACGCCTTCACCGAACTGCGGCTGCACCGGCTCGAGGCCAGCATCCAGCCGGCCAACCAGGCCTCGCTGGGGCTGGTCAGGCGGCTGGGGTTCCGCCAGGAGGGTTACTCTCCCGCCATGCTGTTCATCGACGGCGCCTGGCGAGCTCACGAGCGGTGGGCCATCACCCGGGAGATGACCGGCTTCCCTCCGGTGGACCCGCACCCGACCCTGCCCGCCCGCTGAGGACTCAGCGGAGCGGGGGGAAGGGTGTCAGCCGACGTAGAAGATGCCCGGTCACCGGCCCGGTAGACGTAGCCGAGTTCCTCGAGCCGCTCGGTCGTCTTGCCCGCCGCCTGCTTAGCGCGGATTTCCACGCAGCCAGTTAACGCGGATTTCCGCGCAGCTCATTCGGCCCCCGTTCTCGGATAGTTTCTCATC
>OCZT010000313.1_pt1 | contig 46912 bp, 41 predicted proteins | sample 1539031 | NCBI WGS metagenome assembly OCZT01 (sample SAMEA3539308, study PRJEB22396) | soil metagenome | biome: tundra; feature: field; material: soil | place: USA | collected 2010-05 | depth 0.15 m
GCATACGAGATATTGGCGTGACTGGAGTTCAGACGTGTGCTCTTCCGATCTATGAATGGCGGCGTGTCGCTGTATCTCTGCGAAACGGCAGCCTCAGTCGGCGTCGTTGCCGGTGCCGATCTTTCAAAGGTCACGCCTGTCGGCATTGAGATCAATGCAAACCATGTTCGTGCGGTCAGCCGCGGTAAGATCACCATCGAAGGTAAACCAATATATGCGGGCCGAAGCTTAAGCGTTTGGGGGATCGACATCACCAATGATCGCGGTAAGCTGGTCTGCACGTCGCGGTGTTCTATCATTTATCAAAAGCACTCCGCGATCCGATCCGAGGCTTAGGTTGCGCGTTTGGTATGCTAGGAGATGGATCATTTTATTTGTTATGCCGATTGTGAGATGCCCGCGATGCGGCCGAGAAAAAGAATATGAGGGCAATGAGTTTCGTCCGTTTTGCTCGGAACGCTGCAAGCTGCTCGATTTTGGGGCATGGGCGGACGAACAGTTTAGTTTGCCGTCGGATTCGACCGAGTTAACGGAAGAAGAGATCGCCGAGATCGAGAAATTTCAAGAGGATAAGGATATATGACATTGCTTTTAGATGTTGCCGCCCCGACCGGTGTACTCGGGATCGGAGCCGCGGCCGTTTTCTTCCTGATCTTGGCGGCAGTCGCGTTTATCGCGTTCAAGCTGCTGAAGAAGACGGTGAAGATGGCATTTCGAATGGTGATCGTCGCTATCATCCTGTTGATCGCGATCGTCGGAAGCATCGCTCTGATCGCTTTCAGCACCGGAGGTTCGCAGAGGCCCGAGCGGCCCGTCCGCGTTAGATAAACTAAATATGGCCTTACCCGGTGCCAAAACCAAAGGCGGCATTTGGCGCCGGTATAGCAGTCTTTCGCGAAACGTGTTTGCCCTCAGCGTGGTCAGCCTGCTAAACGATACCTCGAGTGAAATAATCTACCCGCTTCTGCCCGCCTTTCTTGCTCTCGCGCTGGGTGCGTCGCCTTTTGCGATCGGTGTTATCGAAGGCATAGCGGAGTCGACCGCCAGTTTACTCAAACTATTTTCGGGTTATCTGAGCGACCGTTTTGGTACCCGCAAGTGGCTCGTCTTCGTCGGCTATGCTCTTGCCGCGATAACACGCCCATTCCTTGCGTATGTTACGACATGGGAACAGGTGCTCATCGTTCGTACGACAGATCGTGTCGGCAAGGGCATTCGCGGTGCACCACGCGACGCGCTGATAGCGGAAAGCGTTCCCGCCGCTTCGCGAGGACTTGCATTCGGATTTAACCGTGCCGCCGATCACCTCGGGGCGGTTTTCGGTCCGGTGGCGGCGTTCATCCTGCTGTCGATATTCGCGACCAATTACCAAAGTCCGTCGATCGGCGAATACGAACAAGTTTTCCTTTTTGCCTCGGCCCCAGTGGTCCTCGGGTTGGTCGTGATCTTCTTCTTTGTAAAGGACGAAAAAAAGGCGGCTTCTGACGCCGGCGAGAAACCTCCGAAGCTTACGCTAAGAGGCTTTGACAGCAACTTCAAACGATTTCTCGTTGTTATTGCGATCTTTACCCTCTCGAATTCGACCGACGCCTTCTTGCTTCTTCGTGCGGGCCAGTCGGGGATCACGCCGGTTATCCTTCCGCTGCTCTGGATGGTGCTTCATGTCAGCAAGGTCACTTTTTCGCTTATCGGTGGAGATCTCTCGGACAGAGTTGGCCGCAAGACGCTTATCATTTCCGGATGGTTGGTCTACGCCGTTGTTTACGTCGGGTTCGCCTTTGTTACCACGGCGTGGGAAGCATGGGTGCTCTTCATTGTCTACGGGGCGTATTTCGGACTCTCGGAAGGCGTCGAAAAGGCTTTCGTAGCCGATATGGTCCCCGTGGACAAGCACGGCACCGCATTCGGACTCTATAACCTGGCGTTTGGCATTACCGTCTTTCCGGCATCGCTCCTTTTCGGACTTGCGTGGATTCAATTCGGTGCGCCGACAGCGTTCATAGCCAGTGGATGCGTTTCGTTATTGGCGATTGTGCTCCTGATGACGGTCAAGGCCCACCACCATGACGAAGCACCCGCACAATCGTAGAGAGGGTTACGTGCGTTGAAACCACTAAACCACTAAATACACTAACCACACTAAAAAGACACGAATGAGATAAAAGCCAAGTTTCTAGGGACCGTCCTCTTGCTTTGGATCGTTCCTATGATGGATACATTCCTTTGCTTCTACAAACAGGCCGCTCCGCTGGAGCCGAGACGTTTCCGGGCGCAAAGAAGGGGCGTTTCTTCCAGACGCCCCAAATTCATATTCTTATTTGAACTAACCCTCAGTCGTTGATCCGGACCGAACTGATCATATTCCGAAACGCAGACGCGTAGGTTTGTGATTCATCGCCCGGGACAACAGTGTCTATGTACATGATATCGCCGCTGCGGAGCTGGAAAACATAAACGGTGACTATCTCTGTCCGCCCGGTTATCGGCGAACGGCCGGATAGTTGAGTCGTGTAACCGACGCGTCCGGCGATGGATGTCTGTGCAAAACTACCACGCTGGCTAAGGTATGAATTGCCCTGGATCACCTGGGTAATATATTCCTCAGAATCTCGAGCGAGATCATTATTTTGGCCGCGATAAACACCCATCAACGCGCCATGCGTGATCCCCCGATCGCCGCGTGCGCCCTCGGGAGCGAATTCGATCCCATCCTGTCCATTAAAATCCTGCCAGTTGGACGGTACGTTCATACCCAGGCCATTCACGCCCGTATACGTCCGGAAACGCGACGACGGATACTGAACGCTGTTCGAATAGCGGCCCGATGACGCCGGATCGTAATTGCCGTTCGGATTCGGGTTGTAGCTGCCATTCGAATTCGGGTCATAATTACCGTTCGAAGAGACAGGATAGGTCTGCCGGCCGTTCTTATAATCATGTTCGATCTCGGCCATTGTTCTCGCACGCGGCATAGCTCGCATTCGAGCCTGCACGCGTTCGAAATCGCGCGTCAGCTTTATAGGATTTGGAGAAACGTGCAGCTGCTGTGCCTCGCGGTTTATATTCTCGTATCGAATACCCGGATTCGGGTGATCGCTTAGCCATTGTGGGCCGCCGCCGCTCTGTTGTTCGATGGTCTTAAATACATTGGCAAGATCACGCGGATCATATCCGGCGTTGGCCATGATCTGTGCGCCGAGCGTATCGGCCTGGGTTTCATATTCACGGCTGAATTTCGTCATCCATGCCGAGGCACCCATAGCACCAAGTTCCGCCCCGGCCTGTCCGCCGAGTACCGCTCCGCCTAATATCATCCCGATCATGCCCAACTGGTGCGAAGCACTTGACTGCTTTGTTGCCTGCGCCGTTGCGTGCCGAAGAGCAACGTGACTCAGTTCGTGAGCCATTACACCGGCTATCTCACCCTCGTTCCGGGCTGCCTCGATCATGCCGCGATTTACATACATCGGGCCGCCGGGGAGCGCGAACGCATTGATATCGCGGGCGTCGACGAGCTTAAAGCGGTACTGAAATTCCGGGTGCTGAAACTGCGGAGGGATGGCCGCGACAAGACGATCGCCAATGCTTCGCACATAATTTGTGGCGTCGTAGTCATTAAGAATTGGGAACTCGCGCTCGATCTCGACCGATGCCTGATTTCCCAATTTTATATCGTCCTGGACCTTGTATTTGTTTTTCGGTGCGGTGATCTGCGTCTGGGCGAGTCCGGCGATCGGAATAGCGCAGATCGATGCCGCCAGCAGGACCACGGCCAGTCTCTTGCCAAAAATTCGATTCTTCATCATTTCCTCCGAAATATTGTATAGCTTTCTAATTATACTCGTCGCGGTCAATGACGGAGGAGAGAGCTTCGGCCGCGAACGTGTGTTTGATGAGATGCTAATTACAACAGGTTCGCTAAGAAAGTTCTGCAAATCGCTACCCATGGATGTTACAGAAGTGTTAAATAATCGCGAGGCGACAATGATGGAACTCGAAACTCAGCGGTATTATGTAGGATATCGGACACTTGGGCATTGGGCACGATCGTCCGGAATACTCGCGGTACCAAGGCGTACGAGGCTGCAGACGTCCGCCCTCCCACTGCTTGTTTATATTCCGAATGGTAAATGGACAACCCACTGCTATTGACCTATATTTGAGTTTCCTATTCATATTTTCTTGATACTGGAGATCCATAAAAATGGCGTTTAGCTTACTGCCCAGAGAGGCCCAGTACTTTGATCTGTTTTCGCAGATCACAGCAAAGATCCAGGAAGCCGCGGGCATTTTGATGGAGTTAATTAAGGGTCCGTACGAGGATATCGAGGCCGCATCGAAACGGATCAAAAGCGTTGAGCACGAGTGTGACGAGATAACGCACACGATAACTACAAAGCTTAACCGTTCGTTTATCACTCCGTTTGATCGCGAAGATATTTACACGCTCTCGGTCGCGCTCGATGACGTTTGCGATTACATCGACGCGGCCGGGAGGGCGGTTGTGATGTACGACCTGCACGAGACCGGCGAGTTTTCGGCCCAGCTTGGTTTGATCATTCAGAAATCAGCCGACGAAATGAATTCCGCGGTGGGAATGCTCAGCAAGTCGGACGGGATGGCCAAGCACCTGCTCGAGATACAGCGGCTTGAAAATGACGCTGACGAGGTTTATTCGCGTGCAATGGGCTCGCTTTTTAAGAATGAGAAAGATCCGATCCAGATCATCAAGCTAAAGGAACTCTACGAGATCCTTGAAAATGCAACTGACCGCTGCGAAAGCGTCGCCAATATCATCGAGAGTATCGTGCTCAAGCACGGATAGTTCCCCGAAAGCTTTTTTACTGGAAAGCCAGGAACGATTAACCGCTTTGCGGTCTGTCTATGGAAGGACAAACAGCGACCCTCGGGTTAGTGATCTTCATCATTATCGTCGCGCTCGCATTCGACTTCACGAATGGCTTTCATGATGCGGCCAATTCAATAGCGACGGTCGTTGCCACGCGGGTCCTTTCACCCGGCGTAGCGGTTATGTGGGCCGGTTTTTTTAATTTTGTAGCGGTCGTGGTCTTTGGTACGGCCGTGGCAAAGACGGTCGGCGGCGATATGGTCGATATCGCAGTGATCCCGTCTGACGACAGGCTATATGTGCTGCTTGCGGGTGTTATCGGGGCGATCGCCTGGAACCTGGTCACGTGGTGGCTGGGACTTCCTACCTCGAGCTCGCACGCCCTCGTCGGCTCATATGCCGGCGCCGCCATGTCATCGTTCATTTGGCATTTCGGCATCGCAAACGTACATACCGTATTAAAAGCCGAGGGATGGATCAAAACCCTTGCCTTCATCGTTCTATCACCCCTGATCGGAATGGTGCTTGGCTTTTTCCTGATGGTCGCCGTCTACTGGATCTTTCACAGGGTTAGGGTAAATCGAGTCGATCGTGTCTTTCGTGTCGGCCAGCTGTTTTCAGCCGCCGCATACTCTCTGGGCCACGGGGGCAACGATGCGCAGAAGACAATGGGGATCATAACCATCGTCCTCGTCTCGGGTGGCTTCTTGCAAATGGCTCCCGGCGGCAAGCTGCCGGACATACCGCTCTGGGTTGAGATAGTCGCTTGCGCCGCCATCGCGCTTGGAACCTTGTCCGGCGGTTGGCGTATCGTAAAGACGATGGGCACCAAGATCGTTAAGCTCCAGCCCGTCGGCGGATTTTGTGCCGAGGCGGCCGGTTCGATAACGCTTTTCACCGCGACATTTTTTGGTATCCCCGTTTCAACGACTCACACGATCACCGGAGCGATCGTCGGGGTCGGCTCGGCAAAACGATTTTCGGCGGTAAAGTGGGGTGTCGCCGGGCGCATCGTTTGGGCGTGGATACTAACGATCCCCGGTGCCGGGATTTTCGCGGGGTTATCGTACGGTGCGTTACTGCTCGTCGAAAGGATGATCACGGCCGTACACTGATCGCGCGGTGTGAGCCTCGGATATCGACGCTGGTTCACTAAGCCGGTAAGTCGATCGTGAATTTTGTCCCAACCCCCACCTCGGATTCCACCGAGACCTCGCCGCCATGCAGCTTCGCCAAATGCTTTACTATTGCAAGTCCAAGTCCCGTACCACCGACGTCGCGGGACCGTGCACGGTCAACCCGATAAAAACGTTCGAAAATCCGATGTACCTGGTCACGAACGATACCCTCGCCGGTGTCCGAGACATAAATAAAGTTCTTTCGACCACGTGCACCGGCAGCAACGGTAACCGACCCGCCCCTCTTATTAAATCTGATCGCGTTGTCGACGAGATTTGTGATCATCTGCTCGAGACGTTTTTGATCGGCCTGTACCCGTGCCAGCGGGTCGACCTCATTTTGCAGCGTGATCTCGCGTGGCTCAGCAGCGGACGAGAGATTTGTCAATATATCGTCGACAAGTTCCGAAAGCTTCACTTCCGTCGGATGGATCACGATAGTGCCCGATTCGATCTGTGAAAGCTCGAGAATGTCGGCGATAAGGTTTCGCATCCGCTCGCCGTTGCGCCGGATAACACTTAGGAAACGACGATTATTCTCAACGTCTTCGAGACCGCCTTCTTCCAGTGTTTCCACATACGCAAGGATCGACGTCAGCGGAGTCCTAAGCTCATGCGAGATATTGGATAAAAACTCTTGTCTGATATTCTCCAGGCGGTGGACCTGGGTTACGTCATAGAAAAAACCGATCGCCGCCCGCCCGTGGTCGAGCTCCAGCGGCGCGATATGCACATCGTACCTGCGGGTGGCGCGAGACGAGTATTCCAAATGAATGTCCGATATCTCGTTTTCGTCAAAGGCCCGCCGAAATGCATCGATCACCTCGGTGTTCGGGATGATCGTATCAACGAGGAGATTTTCAAGCCGGCCGTAAATGCCCGCAAACGATGCGCGGGCGGCGTCGTTCCCGGTGATAATGCGCATGTCCGGGCCGACGATCAGGACGCCCTCAGGGGTAGCGTCGAGGATGTTGTATAAAACTCGTTGAGGTGTGGCTTCCTTGGCTCTGCGGGGCGAAATTAACATCCTGTAAAACGATAACCGACACCGACGATCGTTTCAATACAACCGCCGCAATCACCCAGCTTTTGCCGTACCCGCCGAATGTGCACATCAAGCGTACGTGTGTCGCCAAAGTAACTGTAGCCCCATACATTGTCGAGTAGCTGTTGCCGGGTGGCTACCCGCCCCATGTTTCGAACGAGATGCTCGAGCAGGGCAAATTCCTTTCGCGTAAGTTTGATGGGCGCCCCCTCGCACTCTACGCGCATATCCGGGTAATCGATGGTTAAGCGTTCATCGCTATATCCTTTTTCGCCGGATTCCGTTTCCGTACGGCGAAGTACGGCGCGGATGCGAGCGATCAGTTCTTTGAATGAGAATGGTTTTACGACATAATCGTCGGCCCCCATTTCGAGACCGAATATCTTGTCAGCCTCCGAAGCCTTTGCCGTCAGCATCACGATCGGCATCTTCTCGGTTGAGGGTTCGCGGCGAAGCCTGCGGCACAACTCCATACCGGTCATACCAGGCAGCATCAGGTCGAGAATTATTAAGGCCGGCGCCGTCTTTTCATCCAGAGCCAGTTTTAACCCTTTCTCGCCGGATTCTGCCGTTATGGTGCGAAACCCCTCTCGCTTAAAGTTGTATTCGAGGCTTTCGGCGATGTCCGCGTCGTCCTCGATTATCAGGATCGTTTGCTGCATTGATTCGCCAACTCTTGTATGAGAATCGCTATGGCTTTGCGATTTCTTCGTTTCAGAAATTGAACCTGCGCGCGAACCGTATCTGGCGATTCGAGCCCAAGCCGACAGTTCTTCCGATCATTACGCGTGTCTTCGTTCATGACGACGTTTCGACTGGTGAGATCTGTTCTTTAGGGGGGTGTTTGATGAACTCAGCTTCTATCATATAGACAGTTAACTCACATGCGTCTTTAACATAATCTCCGATCCGTTCAATGTGCTTCGCAACAAAAAGCAATCCCGAGACCCTAACTGATGAAGTTGGTTCGCTACGCATGGATTCAATTAACTCTCGAACGACTTTGTGATAAATAGAGTCAATTTCCAGATCCAGAGCTATCACTCGCCGGGCAAGACCAGAATCTTCTTTGGTAAAGGCTTCAATTGCTTGTTCCAACATCTCGGATACCCGCGAAGCCATATACTGAAGATCAGCATACTCATTTAATTGCGGTTCGTTATTCAGCTCGATCGCCGCAGTCGCAATATTGCCGGCATGATCAGCTATGCGTTCAAGTACCGGCGTTATTTTAGCAACGGCAATCACGAAGCGCAGGTCTCTGGCAGCGGGCTGCAGCAAAGCAAAGATCTCGATGACCTCACGATCAATTTCAACTTCGAGCCGGTCGATTACATCGTCATGGGCCAAAACATCTGCCGCAAGATCACTATCGCGTTCTACAAGTGCCTTCATTGCTCGGTCCACGGCGGTTTTGGCCTCGCCTCCGATTTGCACGATCAAGTTCCGCAACTCATCCATTCGTTTGCCAATCAACCGATGCTCTTCCATATTTTGAACTCTCCCCTGGGATGACCTCGACTTCAAAGAACTAACCAAACCGGCCCGTAATATAATCCTCCGTCAACTTCTCGTCCGGATTCGTAAACATTTTTCTCGTTAGATTTGTTTCGATCAGCTTACCAAGGAGGAAAAACGACGTCATATCCGATACGCGGGCCGCCTGTTGCATGTTATGCGTGACAATTACGATCGTGTACTGCTTTTTGAGCTCAACAATTAGCTCCTCTATCTTTTGCGTCGCGCTCGGGTCGAGTGCGGATGCCGGTTCGTCCATCAACACCACTTCGGGTTCAACGGCGAGCGCACGCGCAATGCATAGACGCTGCTGCTGGCCACCGGATAAGCTGAATGCGGATGATTTCAGACGGTCCTTAACTTCGTCCCAAAGGGCAGCATCAGTAAGAGCTTTCTCAACGCGATCGCTAAGATCTGAATTATTTGCGGCCATCCGGTTTATGCGAATGCCGTAAGCTACATTCTCGAAAATAGATTTCGGAAAGGGATTTGATTTTTGAAATACCATGCCGACTTTTCGTCGAAGCGCCACAACATCGGTCCCTGGAGCGTAAATATCCTCTCCGTCGATAACGACCGAACCTTCTACGCGCGTGTCCGGGATGATGTCGTTCATGCGATTGAGAGTCCTCAAGAAAGTGGACTTGCCACAACCGGACGGTCCGATCAACGCCATCACCTCGCGTTCAGGAATCTCCAAAGAAATGTTGTGAAGTGCCTGAGCCTTTCCGTAAAAGAAATCGAGATCGCGGGTGATGATACGGCTTTTTTTAGGCGATTTGACGTCGCCGAGGCCCACAGTAGATATAGTCCCTACTTCATATGCCTCGACAGGCGCGTTCCCCTGAGTCATAAAAAAGGTCATGTTTATGTCAGCCATGATATCAAAAACGTTTCCTCGTAACGTACCGCACCAAAATGTTTATCAACAGGATCAACAGGACGAGTATCAGAGTCGCCGCCCACGCAAGCCGCCACTGGTCCTCGAAAGGGCCGGTCGCATAATTGTAGATTTGAACCGTCAGCGACGACATCGGCTGGTCCAAATATACGTTGTAGAACCGGCTATTTAGCGCGGTGAACAAAAGCGGTGCGGTCTCGCCTGAGATACGTGCGATCGCAAGCATCGCACCGGTTGCGATCCCGGTCTTCGCAGCCGGCAGAATGATATCCCAGCTTACACGCCAGTCCGGCGCACCCAGAGCAAGCGCCCCTTCGCGCATCGTGTGCGGCACGAGACGGATCATCTCCTCGGTTGTGCGGGCAACGATGGGTATCATGATGATCGCAAGAGCGATGCCGCCGGCTAACCCGGACTGCCTGCCCATCGGTAGAACGACGACGGTGAATACAAAAATTCCGACGATGATCGAAGGCACGCCCGTCATCGTGTCGGCTACGAAGCGGACCGTTCTTCCGATCCAGCTGTTGCCGTACTCAGCGAGATAAACCCCGCTGGCGATGCCGATCGGAAGGCCGATGAGGCTCGCAACACCAGTCATCAAAAAAGACCCAACGATGGCGTTGCCTATGCCGCCGCCTTCGCCGACGGGTTTGGGTGTATCTATTAGGAACTGTAGATTCAGTGACGAGATGCCGCGCACACCTATGTAGCCAAGAATCAGTATAAGGAGTGCAACGGTCAGAATAGCGCACGTGGCTGTCAGACTCGTCATCAGATTGCTGATAAGCGTTCGCCGCCGGCGTAGCCCGACAGAACGGGAACTATTTATTGACTCAGTGCGCTGCATTTGACCCCATGCGGTTTGTGACGCCCCAAACCATCAACTTTGCCAATCCATTTACGACAAAAGTAACGAGAAAGAGGATCAGCCCGATCTCAATAAGAGCGCTCAGATACCGTTCGCCGGTCGCGTCGCCGAAATTGCTCGCCAAAACGGAAGCTATCGTATAAGCCGGTTCGAAAAGCGACGCCGAGATCTGCGGCGTGTTCCCAATAACCATCGTCACGGCCATCGTTTCCCCGATCGCGCGACCCAAGCCCAGCACAACGGCGCCGGCGATGCCGGACGCGGCGTTTGTAAGAACGATCTGGGTTGTTTCCCATTTAGTTGCGCCAAGGGCGAGAGCCGCTTCTCTCTGGGTCATCGGGACCGCCTCGAGCACGTCTCTCACGACTGCGGTAACGATCGGCGTGACCATGATCGCGAGAATGATCCCGCCGGTAAGCATGCCGATGCCGGTCAAGCGGCCCTGGAACAATGGAATAAAACCAAGGTATTTTTGAAGAAAAGCGCCGAGATATTCGCGAATGAAGGGGGCGAGGACGAATATTCCCCACAGGCCGTAAACCACAGATGGTATGGCGGCCAGAAGTTCGACCAAAAAAGCTATCGGCCTCGCGATCCTGATCGGCGCTTGTTCAGTCAAAAAGACGGCGATCCCGATTGAAACGGGCACCGAGATGACGAGAGCAATTACCGACGACACGACGGTGCCATAGATGAATGGCAGAGCGCCGAAATCACCCATTGCAGGATTCCACGTGCGACCGGTTAGAAATCCGAATCCGAACTCCCTGATCGTCGGCAGCGCATAGCTGAACATCATGGCGATCATCGCCGCCACGATGATCAGTATCAAAGTGGCGGCAACGAAGAGAATGGTCCGAAAGAACCGATCGCCAAGACTATGTGTATGAGCCAAATGTTTACTCCGCAAAAAAAGAGACTATTGCCGAAGCTGTTTACCGCCGCTCGTAACCGATCTGAGCTTGTCCTCAATACGCTTGACCAGGTCGGGCGGAAGCGGCGAATAATAAAGGGCTTTTGTAAAATTCTGGCCGTCGTGTGTCGCCCACCAGAGAAAATCTACAAGGGCTTTGCCTTTACCCGCGTCCTTTTGTTCCTTGTAGATCAATGCATCCGACATACCGGAGATCGGATAAGCGTCTGCCCCTGAGGCATTGGTGAGCTCCATTCGAAGGTCGGGGGGGGCATTTGCAAGCACGCCGGCCGCCGCGGTGGTTACACTATCCGGACTCGGCACGACAAATGTGCCGGCGGAATTCTTTACAAGGGCCGCGGGCAGATTGTTTGCTAATGCAAATGTCAGCTCGACATAGCCGATGGTGTTTGGCGTTTGTTTGACTTGGCCCATAACGCCGTCATTACCTTTTGCCCCGATGCCGACGCCCTGAGGAAGCTGAGGATTTTTTGTGCGGCCAACCTTTGCTTTCCAGTCGGGGCTAACCTTGGAAAGAAAATCGGTAAAAACGTCGGACGTCCCGCTGCCGTCAGAGCGGTAAACGGGAGTGATATCGTTTGAGGGCAAGGCAGCATTGGGGTTGTCCGCTTTGATCCGGGGGTCGTCCCATTTTTTGATCTTGCCAAGAAATATGTCAGCGATCACATCGGGTGACATGCGCAGCGGTTCTTTGACCGCGCCCAGGTTGTAGGTTAAAACGACGGCGCCCAGTACGAGGGGAATATGAATGATCTCAGAGGGAGACTGTTTTATCTCATCATCCGTCATCGCCGCATCGGTTGCTCCGAAATCCACGGTTTGACCCTGGATCGCTTTTATACCGGCCCCCGAGCCGAGGCCTTGGTAATCGGCCTTTATATTTGGATTTGCTTTGCCGTATTCGCTCGTCCATTTATCCATGATCGGTTTGACAAAGGTCGAACCTGATCCCTGCAAACTAATGGAACCGCTTCCGCTGGTCGTGCCGCTTCCGCCTCCCATGCGCTGACCGCTACAAGCGCCCAAAATTACCGCTACGGCCAAAGCCAGACTCAAATAAACAGCTCTCTTCGAACTTGTTCTCATACGTTCTCCTAAAAGTTATTCATGCAAAAATCGATCGTTGAAAAATATAAACTTAACTATTTGCGGTATCAGACGCCCTGTCAAAAATCTGAAAGACGCATTTAACTTTGCTGTAACATCCGCGTGTTTTTAAGCTAAAATGTGAAGACTATTTGTTCCTGCATCCGAAATTGCCGCGGTGTAAATGCATTGAGCGGTACAAAGAAGTTCGGGAAATCACCGCTGCTGTTGATTTCTTTTTGAATATAGAAAAGGCTTTGCAGCGATATTTTCTTTGATACACCATAATCGAATCTAAAATGATGAGTGCGAATGTTAACACCGCTGTTTGTTCCCAAGTCATCATCCGTCAATTGTGAGATCATCGAGTTCCCATCTTTTCTGCTAAAGATATACAGAAACGCCATATCACCATGTTTTGTGATCTTCCCAATTTGCAGCGCCGCCAGCATAGCGTCTCGCGCGGGTCCCCCGATTCCGACGTTGCGGGCGCCCTGTAGATTGAACGTGACCGGATAATCATGGTCGCCCCATTTGAATCCGGAGTAGTTCAATTTATAAGTTAAGCGTGCAATCTCGAAGCTGCGGGCGCTATAGATCGCTCCGCCCGGGGTTGTAGTAGGATTTCCGGTTCCGCCGAGTGGACCGGAAAGGGTAATTCCCAGGCCGGGGTAAACAATTAGAACAACACCGGCGGCAGTCGACGCTAGCTGGATCTGATTGGGATTCCGATAGATCTGCAGATCTGCTCCAAACTGTTGCGTAAATTTTTTGTTTATCTGGTGGTTAACGAGCATGCCCTGGTGGAAAAGATTGGAGCTGCGTCCAATCGAACCGACAATCGCACCCGCCGTCGCCAGAGGACTGCCAGCGGTCACGACGGCAACATTAGGACTTGAGAAAATGTATTGTCCGGCGCGGAAATCGATACTTGTGAAGCCTCCGGGGGCGTTTTTGAATCTCATGACGTACTTTTCGTTGAAGCCGTTAAAGCGAACGTCATCGTCAAAAAGAAAGCGCGAATTATCGGCGAAAACTTCTTGTAGATGCCCCCCCTGAAGGTCAATTGATTTATTCGGATGGTAATCGATCCAGGCTTCATTGAGAGAAAATGTTTGACGTTCAACCGTTGATGTAAAATCCTGATCGTTCGTGAGGGGATTATTTGCCGGCCCGGTCGCTAGTTGTGCATGAAAGCTAAACTTGTCCGAAATATCAGTATCCATATTCAGACGAAACCGATAACGGGCGCGTACATTCTGTACCAGGGAAAGGGCAGAAAAACCTGCCGGAGGGGTCGGGTCCGACTTGCGAAAGATACCGTCGAAGCGCAAACGAAAATCGCCGCTGAAGCGGATCGGCCCGATTTTCAGAACGTCGCCTTCGACCTTCTTTAGGCGATCGTCGATCGTTTGTGTTTGACCGTTTCCGGTGATCGGGTTTTCCGTTGTGTCTGACCGCGGAACGGCGGAAGCCGCCGATTGGGGTTGACGCGCGGTACTAACGTCGGTCGATCTTCCCGAAAGTTGCTGAATGGTTTTCTGCTGGTCCGCTATGATCCGGTCCATTTTTTCGATTCGTTCATTCTGCTCACGCAGTGCCTTTTCCAACGCATCCATGCGTTCGGCATCAGACGTTTTCCTGGCATCCGGTTTCTCGTCAACGTCACCTGAATTGATATCCTTTGCATCTGGTTTTTTTATATCCGCTTTTGGGCCAGAAGCGTTCTTGTCCATTTTGCCGGTCGTTTCGGAAGTTACATTGTCACTCGCCGACGTCCTAGTTCCGGCGACTGCCTGGATCGATGTTCCGGTTACCGCAATCTGATTCGTTGCCGGGGCCAATGTGTCCGTCTTCTGGGCCAACGCACTGCTTGAAGCCATCAGCAAAACAGTAAATATGATCATTAACCTTGACGAGCGAACGTACGGCTGGGTTAGTAACTGTGACATTATTTAGCCTCCTAAAGGGTATATTTCCTTTGTAAAATATTAGATTTGCTTGAAAGTTCAATGTTTGAACTGCTTTATAGGGCCGCGAGATATTGCCTGGAATCGGCAAACTCTCGCTCGCGTTAAGACATGCAGACAAACTTGATTAAGGGTAAGACTCTATTGAAGCGATATTACCGTAATGTTTCCAAGTCCTTACGTTTGTGTTAACTCTTACTAAAAAGCACTAAAAGAGTTTGGAAAGATACTGGGTCAAACCCCTGATTTTGGCAGGAACAACTCCCGGGGGATGAAACTCGACGGGGATAAAATGATTGCGGAGACTCGGTAAACTGTTAGAACGCCAGGAAAAGTAAAATGGTAACCGACGCTCATTTCATCATAAAGCCGCGCTTTCACGTGTTTCAGCAGCAGAAATACGTGTTTTTGAGACTTTTTCACGTGTTTCCCGGCCATATTTACGTGTTTTTAAGAACAAAACATGTGTTTCATAAACGTATTTACGTAAACCCGGGGCACTTTCACGTGTTTTCGCAGCAGTATCACGTGTTCTGGTCGCTGATTCACGAGTTTTTGGTCGAGAAACACGTGATATGGTAACTATTTCAGCGGAAACTCCTTCGCTTTCACCTGACCCGACGATCTTACAGGGCGGCTTCCACGGTCAAAACTTTCGTTCAAGCTCCGCACGGTCCCAACCGCCGCAGTTTGCGGCGGCTTCGTATGTGCTCTGGGCGAATTTGAGCAGCGTATCGTCCGGGGATGCCGAGGTGCGGACCGCCTCATACGGAAGAATGAATTCGCCAAAGTCAGAATTGAACGTGGCCGCCCCGGGAAGGACGTTAGCATCACGATAACCTGCGGGTTCGGGATATGCATACGAATAAAAGACCGTTTCGGGCATTTGTTCGTTTCCCGGCCATAATCCGAGACTACTGACTTCGTGCGAGTATGCTTCGCGAGTTACACGATCGGGCAGGTGAGGAACGCCGCCGGGATGCATCGGAGCACGACGGCCCGAAAATCGCGTCACCGCCAAGTCGGGTGCGCCCCAAAAGAAATGGACCGGGCTGCATTTGCCGATAAAACCGCCTCGAAAGCGTTTGAAGACACGATCTGCCCCGGCAAGCACGCGCCAAAAGCGGTTTGCGTATTCCGGATCGTACGATGCGTGTAAATTGTCCTCATCGAGGCGAATGTCAGTATCGATCTCGCACGGCATAGGGTTGATCTTGACCTCGATGTCTAATTCAGCCAGCTTTGCAAATATCTCTTTGTAAAGATCAGCAACCGAGCGTGCGTAAAGGTCGATCCGCGCAATCCCGCCGTCACTCGCCGAGATATAAAGCTTGTGGTCGATAAAGTCGAAGTTGATCTCAAATGTTCGACCGCCGTAGGGTATCGGCGAAGTGGTCAATCCGCGTGAGGTCAGATAAAGTGTCGATGGTTGACCGGCGGCGTTTGCGCTAGACGTATTTTACCGACGATCTGCGTCCACATATGAAGGGTGTCTTTTGTGTCTTTCCATTCGCTATATGGAAGACTCGGCCAATCGCTCGCGTTCGTCGTATTCATATATCAATATGATAGGACGCCGCTGTAATTAAGGAAATCAAAACTCTTACGATGACGATGCGGGTTTAGGGCACGTGTTAAAAACTTAACAGTGGCTGTGCCTTCATGCACTTCGGCGATGGCTATGCCTCGCCGAGGTCAGTCCCCCCCCCCCCTTTCTCAGCCCGCTTTAGCTGGCTAACGGAGGCGCGAGGCAAGCCTCGACGATTCTTTCGACGCTGTAGCGGCGAGGCGTAGCCATCGCCGCAGTGCGAATGAGGCACAGCCAATTTGAGTTTTGACACAAGCCCTTTAACCCAATCTTGCCGCCGAGGACCTCCAGCTTAACGTTTACCGGTGGGCCCGCCAGGATCGTTATTTATTGATGACCCCGTGTGGATCGGCGGCCGCCTCAACATGACCAAGCTGGTCATCATTATGATGTTTTTCGCCGGAGGCGGTTGCGGGATCTATGTGGATAGTGACATTTGAAAGGAATTCGAGCTTTTGGAGCAGTTCACGGCGCACGCGTAAAGCGATCTCGTGGCCTTGTTCGACCGAAATGTCGGGCTTTACGCTGACGTTCAGTTCTCCGATCATTTCGTGTCCAAACCAGCGCACACGCACTTCGCTGACCTCCAAAACTCCTTCCGTACTGGCCGCTTGTGTCTTGATCTCGTCTTGAACGTCAGGATCGACGCCATCCAGCATCCGCGAGAAGACCGATTTTGAGGCGTCCCAGCCGATCTTGACAACCATAAGAGTGATCACGAGCCCGACGATCGGATCGGCAAGGGGAAACCCCAGCCATACGCCGATCGCGCCGGCGAGGACCGCAAGACTTGTCAATCCATCGGTGCGGGCATGATAGCCGTCCGCGACAAGAGCGGCACTCCCTATCTGTTTTCCGACGCGAATACGAAATATCGCAACTGCTTCGTTGCCTAAGAAACCGACGATCGATGCCGCCATGACCGCCCACAGGTAAGTAACCGGTTGCGGCCGGATGATATGCATGATCGATTCGTATGCGGCAATAAGGGCGCTGAGACAGATCATAAACACGATAAAGAGGCCGGCCAGATCCTCAACGCGTCCGAAACCGTAGGTATATCTTTTTGTTGGTTTCCAAAGCCCGACCGCGAATGCGATCCATAAGGGGATGGCGGTTGCGGCGTCACCGAAATTGTGAATAGTATCCGCCAGCAGAGCGATGCTGCCGGAATACCAAACGACCACGGCCTGCAAGGCGGCGGTGATAAACAAACCGACCAATGACCATTTCAACGCCCGGATGCCCCGCTGCGCAGTTAAGATCGATGGGTCGACGATCCCATGCGTGTGCTCATGGCTGTGCCCCGTCTTCGGTTCTTGATTAACGGTCTCTTTGCCCATTGGATCTTTTAGCGACCACGCCGCCTTCAGTTTTCCCCGCTTTCGAGGGTTTCAACCAGAACACATGCGCGAAAATAAAGTATTGCGTACCAATTAAACTGTCATATTAGCCCACTGCGGCTTGGTACGCTGTGACACATCGCACACGTTGACATATTATTAAGCTCTCTACAAAAAAGGAGGAAAATCGGAAATGGCGGATGAAGATGGAAATAGAACCGCGAGCAACGCGATCTGGGCGATAACAATGCTCATTATTGTCGGATTGATCGTCGGGGCTGTTTATTACAGCGGGATCTTAAAAAGAGGTCCGGCAAAACAACAGATCGACGTCCACGTTGACGCTCCGGCACGATAGGCGAGCTCGAGCGAGATCTTAGCGAAAAGCTGGGGACACAAAAAAGGGCCGCCGGGGATCACTCTGCAGCCCTCTTTAGCGGAGACCTTTCTGGAGACTATTCGATACGATGACACGCAACCACGCCGGCCCATCAACAATTGTATTGCTCTCGATTTTCATCCTGAGTTAGCGACAGATTATGTCAAACAAATGGGGCGAAATTACCGAAAGGCCGGATAAACCGTCGAAAATTTAACATTTTCGAGCGTCTCTCGGCAATAGAAATTGCGGACATGGCTATTTACCGCCGTAGTTTGATTTGACAGCGAAAAATTGCAACGATGCTTACCGTGATGTCTTTCGATGACATTCTTCGGTCAAAGCTCGCTCGTTATGGCGTTTCAGCCGCGGCGGTTCTATTGGCAACGCCCGCACTTCTTTTTCTCTCGAACAACATTAATTCGACCACGGTCGCTCTCACCTTCCTCCTCATCGTGCTCACGACGGCGACGTTCTTTGGCAGGAACCCGGCGCTCTTTGCATCGTTTGTGGCGATGCTTTGCTTTAACTATTTCTTTTTGCCGCCTCTTCGGACGTGGACGATCTCGGACCCGCAAAACCTTATCGCCTGGGCCGCGTTTACTATCACCGCGATCATCGCCGGCGAACTTTCCGCTTACGCCCGCCGCCGCGCCGGCGAGGCAAAGAGACTCTACGACGAACTGCAGGGAGCTTTTGAAAAAGCAACACAGGCCGAGGCGCTGAAACAAAGCGAAAAACTGAAATCTGCGCTTCTCGATGCCGTGACGCATGATCTGCAAACGCCGCTGACATCGATCAAGGCGTCGGTTACAACATTGCTCGACAGCGAAGGCGGACACCGAACGATCGAACTTGATAGCGAGGGGCGCACTGAATTTCTCGAGATCATCGACGAGGAAACAGACAGGCTAAACGGCTTTATCAACGGAATGGTCGGACTCGCTCGCGTTGAAGCCGGCTCGCCGACCTCGATAGGATCGCTTGCGAATGTCGAAGAGATCGTCTCGATCGCACTCGGACGCGCTGAAAAGCTGCCCGGGGACCATAAGGTCATTGTACGGATGCAGCCCGAGCTCCCGTTGATACGCGTCGACGCGCGGGCGATTGCCGAGGTCGTTTATAATCTGCTTGAAAACGCAGCCAAATATTCATCCGCCGGATCGACGATAACGATTTCAGCCTCGCCCCAGGGTGATAATGTATTGATTTCGGTTGCGGATCAGGGCAAGGGCATCCCGCCGGAGATGAGGGAACGTGTTTTTGAAAAGTTTGTCCGGCTTGAAAAGCAGCAGGCGACCGGCCTGGGGTTAGGATTGGCAATTGCTAAAGGCATTGTTGAGTCGCAAAACGGAAAGATAGAAATAAGATCAGGAGAGGGCGGCCGTGGGACCGAAGTTGTTCTCACATTGCCGACGGGTGACGAATGAGCGATATCCGTAAAGTACTCGTAGTAGACGACGAATCGCAGATCACGCGGGTCTTGCGACGTAGTCTATCCGCGCATCGGTACGACGTTCGTACTGCAGCCGATGGCGTCTCAGCCCGTGATACGTTTCACGATTGGCATCCGGATCTAGTGATCACAGATCTGCAAATGCCGGAGATGGATGGCATTGAATTCTGCCGTGAACTTCGAAAGGAGTCCAAGGTTCCGATAATTGTTCTTTCTGTTCTGGGTTCCGAACGCTCCAAGGTCGAGGCACTTGATGCCGGTGCCGACGATTACATCACAAAGCCCTTTGGCATCGACGAACTATTGGCACGGGTACGAGCGACACTACGGCGTTCGCCTACAGCAGGTGATGAGGAACAGACGCTGCTCGAGGATGGGGACTTTCACATAGATCTCTCAAAGCACGAGGTCACGGTGCGAGGCCACGATGTTCATCTGACACCAAAGGAATTCGACCTGCTTGTATTTATGTTTCACAATCGCGGAAAGGTAATGACCCACCGGTCGATCCTGGCTGCGATCTGGGGCGGTAACTTTTCGGAACAGACCGAATACCTGCGCGTTTTTCTGGGCAATCTTAGAAAGAAGCTCGAGGCCAACCCTTCAAAGCCAAAATACATTCTCACCGAACCCTGGGTCGGGTACCGGTTCGATCCTGCCGGAGAATAACCTTTATGAACTCTTTATAAAAGCTTTACCCAATTCTTAGTTTGTTCTCGCTATTTTCAAATTATCGGAAGCCATTAATAGGTTTTCGCTCGTGGTCATGAAAAGCGAGATCCAAATTCAATCTGTCCGGATACTTGGGCAGGGACATACCGCCGCCAAACGCAACATTCGTCTTAGTACGCGTCTTCGCGGCTGGATCTGCTCAATTGCCGCGGCTTTCGGAATATTCGGCGGTTTGTCGTCACTCTTTATCGGACTTGTCCTGATAGTTATTCACGGCTTGATGAAGACCGATCGCGTGTTCGACCGCGTCGGCACAGGCCTTTTGATCGTTGCTATCCCGATGATCCTCATCGGTTCGATCTTCCTGGATTGGATCAATCAAGATAAATAACGACGCACAGAATTCATATTGCCCGCGTGCTTCTTAGATTTTCTACCCGTCGAAGAGGGCATTCGGGATCACAGGGATTTTGTGAACTAAAGACCATTTTCAAAGCGTGACGGTTGAGAGCGTCGCGATGGTCTGTATATTCGGCTCAAATATCGACCAACCGGGAGGACTCGGAAAAAGCTGACTCCTAAGGGACTAACCACGGCATCGGAAGGGCGCTTGGCAAAGGCAATATTCAGTCTATTGTCGCCATGCAATTTCGACGGACGATCCTGATTGCGACGGGCAACAAAACGCTGGCCGGCCCGTAATTTTGACGGCGCGAATAGATTTTATTAATGGCTCCGGGCCGGATTATACCCACTGACATCTCGGACCCGCGCAATCCTTACATGTGGAATGCAATGCCGAGAACCAAATAAACGTACTCTTGCCTTCGCCAAAGGGTAGAATGTGAGGATACAACGACAAGATATTTCCGGCACCGCGCCGATTAAAGAAGGGGTTCTGCTTTTATCAGCCTTGTCTTAACGGACATCGCGAGAAATGACCATATTCTTTCGACAAATCAGGTATAAGCTTCTCGGCGGATTTTTGGTGCGTCCTCTTATTTTTGCCATAGCCCTTGGTGTCGCAGGTGCTTTGTTATCACATTTAGAGGAGTGGGTGCCTCCTATGAATGCTTGGATACCCACGATCCTGTTTCCGTCAAGATCAGACCCGGACATGGCGCGGCTCATTTTCAGCACCATCGCGTCCGCCATGATGACCGTTGTTTCAATTGTTTTTGCGATCCTGCTGATGACACTTACCTTGGCCTCGATGCAGTTTTCGCCACGGATCATCACTAACTTCATCGAGGATAGGGTAACCCAATATACGCTCGGGATATTCCTCGGGACCTTTGGCTATTGCATAGCCGCAATTCCCGCGGTCCGCTCCTCTCCGCCACCGTTTGTACCTATTCTGACGGTTACGGGTGCGATGTTACTGGCATTCATTTGCAGTTGCTGTTTGCTTTTTTTCATCAATCATATTTCCGAAGCGATCAGTGCAAGCCATATCGTCGACCGACTTGCCAGTCAAACTTTGCGGATGATAGATGAATTAATGCCGCCTGATCTTGGTCAGATCAGAGCAAAGCTGCCGGCAAATCCAAATACATACTTAAATCAGACTCCGATATTATCCAACCGTTCCGGTTACATTCGGTTCATAGATACCAAGCAACTGCTTAGCTTTGCACAGCTACATCAAACAGATATACAGGTTGTCCGACGCGTCGGTCATTATGTCCCAATGGGAATCCCGCTTTTCGTGCTGTCGAGTGACAGGGAAATAACGAAAGCAATCCGAAATGATTTCCGGAGTGCGTTTGATTTCGGGCCGACGCGTACGCTTCAGCAAGATGTGGAATTTGGCATACTTAAAATTGTCGACATTGCACTCAAGGCAATATCGCCCGCCGTTAACGACCCTAGTACCGCCATCACATGTGTAGACCATTTAAGCGCGATCCTGATCCATTTCGCTTCACGCCATCCGCCTGACGACGTTCTTACAGATACGGATGGGAAAGTATTTGTCAGCATTCCCTGGCTCGATTTTGAGCGGTTAGTTGACTCGGCTTTCGAGCAGATAAGGATGTATTCGCGAACAGATGTTGCCGTCAGTTTACGGATCTTCCGAGCGCTTGCTGATATTGCCCATACCGTACCGAAACTTGCTACGCGCAAACTGCTCGCTGACAGGGGGAGAAGGATACTGGCGGGGTGTGCAAAAAGTTTGGAAGAAAACGAAATCGTCGAAATGAGGCGCCGTATGTCTGTTTTGGAAACATTAGCCGGAAATTAGGATTCATCGCCGCGCGCGAGCATGTCCACTTCGAACTCTGAACAAAAGAGATCGCAAATCCGGTTCAGCATTTACTCCGCCGAGATTTACAAATTGTTTATTAAACCTTTACCCACTCTTTACTAAATCATCGATAATCTTGATCTTTCAGGAGCTGCAAGTGGCTCTGGGGAGGACGAGATGAAACGCGGAAATGAGACGAGGATGGCTACGTTGACAGATTTGCTCGATGCGGAACGCGCCCGTCGGAAACCGTGTCAGAGTGTGCGGTTAGGGTCGCCCGCTTATTCTTCGCTCGCGGTCGTTGGGCCTTATCGGAGGTTTCTCGCCGCTCTTTTTCCGCATCGCTTTGGTGATAATTCACAGCGACGTTGAAGAGCATCGGATATTCGATCGGCTTGGCACTGTCTTGCTGATCGTCGCCGTCCCAATGACCCTCATCGGTTCGATCTTCCTGGATTGGATCACGCGAGGATATCGACACATCCCCGGTGTCTGCCGCATTAACATGTGAATTCTTTCACGTTTCAAACGGACATGCCATCCTATCCGCTTCTATTGATCGGGAACTGAAAACGTTAACGGCGGCATCTTCAATAGCTTACGACCGGCATTTGCGAAAGGAATACCAATTGCTTATCTGAAACAGTGGTAATGATAAATAAAAGAAATTTGTCCGCTAAACGCGAGCTTTCGCGGCTCGATTCCTTTACGGATTATTTATGGTTCTTTTACCACCAACTTATGAATTCATTTGTAGTCTATCCTCGGACGCATGCGGTTGAAGAACATGCCTTCGGCCATGGAAGGATGAAGATGAGTTCAGTAACACTGCCAAATTCACTTTATAAAGCTAAGAAAAAGGTAACTCGAAAGACGTTACAAGCAAGCCTCGAGAGGTGGAATGTGACGCTTGTGTTCAGCTCGGCCTTTGGTGCCTTCTGCGGATTATTGGGAACGATATTGGGGACGCTATCGCTGTTCGGTCTATTGCAGGCCTACAGATCGATTGACCAGCTCGGTATCGCTTTGCTCGTGGCAGCTTTCCCACTGATGGTTCTTGCCGCACATAGCCTTGATAAAGCTCATGAGATCGATAAGACAATTAATATCGAAATACTGCAGGCTGAACGGGAGGATCGATAAGGGGGGCAAAAGCCAGTCCGCGATGGGGATCTACAATGAAAAATTTTAACTCATTTGCAATTGTTTTGATAACGATTTTTACACTCGGTTCCGGAGCTCGTGCTCAGCAGACGGTATTTAACGTGCCGACTGCGGATGTTTTGAATCGAGGCAAGGCTTATTTTGAGCTTGATGTAAGTGTCAAGCCAAACGATCAGGATGCTTTACAAAAGTTTTCGTCATTTGTGCCGCGGTTCGTGGTCGGCGTCGGAAGCAATGTTGAGGTCGGTTTAAACGTTCTCGGGAACATTCAACCCGGTGCCGACAATACGACGCTCGTAGGGGCCGTAAAATGGCGTTTCTATCAAAATGAAAAGAACGGGTGGTCCGCTTTCACCGGGTGTCATCTTTATATCCCGGTCAAGAACAAATCTTATGACGTTGGAACATACACATATCTGGCCGTTGCCAAGACGATCAACAAAACTCGGTTGACAGCAGGCGGATATGTCGCAAGCAAAAATGTATTTGCTCCGAATGCTGTACGCGGCGGTGGACAATTTGGATTTGAACAGACGGTCACCTCGAAACTTAATATTAATGCCGATTGGTTTACCGGCAAAAATGCGAGTGGTTATCTAACAACTGGGGCCGCCTACAAGCTAACGAAAAAGTTGACGGGCGTGGCTGCCTATTCATTTGGCAACGCCAACCTTTCAAAAGGTAATCACTATATGTATTTCGAGCTTGGCTACAACTTTAACTAGGAAACAAAAGGGTCGAAATGTCAGCCGTAGCGTTAGGGTTCGTTATTTTGCTTTTGATGCCAATCGCAATTCTGATCGTTAAAAGCTGGGTGCGATTCAATTTTATGCAAGATGACGTCATTGAAAAGGAGCAATTCCCGGAGATCATCGAGGTAAGCGACGATGATCAATTCCCGGAGTATATCGCCTGACTTCGATCCACTCAGAAGAAAAGGATTTTTATGCTTGATTTGATCTTTATCGCCATCATTATCGGATTTTTTGTATTGGCCGTAGTATATATCGCCGCGTGCAACGCCTTGCGAAAAGGAGCAAAGGAATGAATTTAGAAACTATCTTAGCGGCCCTCTGCTCGGTACTGTTGTTGATCTACCTGGTTTACGCGCTTTTAAGGCCGGAAAAATTTTGAGGGTTTAGAGTTCACGCTACAGCGCGTCTTATGCCCCCTAGCATGAGCAAACTAAAGCGTGAACGCTGAACATAAGATTATGACTCTAAACGGGATCTTTCAAATTTTGCTCTTTCTAGTTGTATTGACGCTGTTGGCAAAGCCAATGGGCGTTTATATAAAGAAAGTTTACAGCGGCGAGAAGACATTTCTGGATTTTCTTTTTAAGCCGGTCGAACGATTTGTTTACTGGGTCACGCGGGTTGACGCGACGCGCGAGATGAATTGGAAACAATACGGCGCCTCGATGCTGATCTTCACTCTTGTTTCGACGCTTGTGCTCTACGCGATCCAGCGTTTTCAGTTTTATCTGCCATTTAATCCACAGGAATTTGCCGGACTATCCGAGCATCTTTCGTTCAATACCGCGGCTTCGTTTGTGACAAACACGAACTGGCAATCCTACGCCGGCGAGTCGACGATGAGTTACCTCACCCAGATGGCCGGCCTTGCGGTTCAGAATTTTAAGTCGGCGGCCGTCGGAATGGCTCTGGCGATCGCATTCATTCGTGGCATCTCTCGTTTCGAAACCGACAAGCTTGGCAATTTCTGGGTCGATTTCGTTCGTGGGACGCTTTATATCTTGTTGCCGATCTCATTTGTTGTGGCCGTGTTTCTTGTGTCTCAGGGCATGGTTCAGAATTTCAATGCTTACGACACTGCAAAGCTGACCGATTCGTTCGTTGCCCAGGTGGACAAAAAGGACGACGATGGAAACGTTATTAAGGACGCAAACGGCGACAATGTCAAAGAAGATCAAACGATCGATACACAAACGATCGCCCAGGGCCCGGTTGCATCCCAGCTTGTTATCAAGATGCTCGGAACAAATGGCGGCGGCTTTTTTAACGTAAACTCCGCCCACCCGTTTGAGAACCCGACGCCGTTTTCAAATTTCATTCAGATGCTTCTGATCCTGGTGATTCCGGCCGGTTTTACATACACACTTGGCCGGATGGTGAAATCGCAGAGCCACGGCTGGGCCGTATATTCGGCGATGATGCTTCTATTGATCGCCGGTATTGCAACTGCCTATTGGGCTGAATCACGCGGCAATCCGCTTTACCCTACGAGTGTTAATCAAACCGTTGTCGGTGGAAATTTTGAAGGTAAGGAAACACGATTCGGTATCGCCGGTTCGGCATTGTTTGCGACCGTTACCACGGGTGCGTCATGCGGGGCCGTCAACTCGATGCACGACAGCTTTACGCCGATAGGCGGCATGGTACCCATGGTCAATATCGCCCTGGGCGAGGTTATTTTTGGCGGTGTCGGAGCGGGAATGTACGGGATCCTTGTGATGATCATCCTGACCGTTTTTATCGCGGGACTAATGGTCGGTAGAACGCCGGAATATCTTGGCAAAAAGATCGAGGCATACGATGTTCAGATGGCGATGCTTTATGTTCTGGTCTTTCCGTTGGTGATTCTGAGTTTCGCGGCGGTCACGTCCATTTCGCCGGATTTCGGGTTGACGTCACTGGCTAATCAGGGGGCACACGGCCTATCCGAGATCTTTTATGCATATACGTCGGCGGCTGGTAACAATGGCTCGGCGTTTGGCGGCTTAAACGCCAACACACTTTGGTATGATACAACCCTTGGCCTTACGATGCTCATCGGCCGGTTCATGATGATCGTCCCGATGCTCGCGATCGCTGGTAACCTGGCACGGAAGAAGGTCGTGCCGGCAAGCCTGGGAACATTTCCGGTAAATACAGCTCTATTTAGCATTCTGCTGGTGAGCGTTATTCTGATCGTCGGTGCATTGACATTCTTCCCTGTACTGAGTCTTTCGCCGATCTTAGAGCATTTCCAGATGTATGCCGGGCAGACATTTTAGTGATAAATAAACGTCCTCAGAGACATTTATGTTCTCTGCGGCATAGAAGACAATGAAAAAAGCAATATCAATCTGGGACCCGAAAATCATCTCGCAAGCGACCATTGATTCGCTGAAAAAGCTCAATCCGCGGACGATGATGAAAAATCCCGTCATGTTTGTAGTCGAGGCCGGGGCCGCATTTCTCACGGTAAAGCTGCTGATGAGCATTTTCGTACCGGTCGGCGACAGCAATTTCGCGTTTGAGATTCAGATAACGCTGTGGCTGTGGTTTACGGTGATCTTTGCCAATTTCGCCGAAGCCATGGCTGAGGGCCGCGGCAAGGCCCAGGCCGATACATTGAGAAAATCGCGGACGGAGACTACGGCAAAGCTATTGAAGAATGGCGACACAACGATCGTCTCGGCGACGGACCTGCGGCTCGACGACATTGTATTCGTTGAGGCAGGCGATTTTATTCCCGGCGACGGGGATGTGATTGAGGGCGTGGCATCGGTAGACGAGTCAGCGATCACCGGTGAGTCTGCACCCGTCATCAGAGAATCGGGCGGCGATCGTTCCGCTGTAACGGGCGGCACGAAAGTCCTTTCCGATTGGATCAAGATGCGGATCACCTCTAACCCGGGTGAAACTTTCATCGACCGGATGATCGCTCTTGTCGAGGGAGCTTCGAGGCAAAAGACCCCGAATGAGATCGCGCTTAATATTCTGCTCGCGGGACTGACGATCATTTTCTTGTTGGCAGTCGTCACCTTACAGCCGTTTGCGATCTACTCGAATTCTCCCCAAACGACCTTCGTTTTGATATCGCTTCTAGTTTGCCTGATCCCGACGACGATCGGCGCGCTGCTGTCGGCGATCGGCATAGCGGGTATGGACAGGCTTGTTCAGCACAATGTTTTGGCGATGTCGGGCCGTGCGGTCGAGGCGGCGGGCGATGTTAATACCCTGCTGCTCGATAAGACGGGAACCATCACACTCGGCAACCGGCAAGCTACCGAATTTATTCCTCTAAAAGGTATCGATGAAGAGCATTTAGCCGATGCGGCCCAGCTATCTTCGTTGGCCGACGAGACGCCCGAAGGCCGGTCGATCGTCATACTGGCGAAAGAAAAATACGGTCTTCGCGGACGTGAAATTCACGACCTCGCGGCAAATGCTGAATTTGTACCCTTCACGGCCCATACCCGAATGTCGGGCGTCAATCTGGATGGCCGCGAGATCCGTAAAGGCGCTGTTGATGCGGTCGATAAGTATCTCTCCGGCGGCGGTTACCAGGCGCCCGAGGAATTGCGTGAAATTGTCGAGCGGATCGCACGTGCCGGAGGTACGCCGCTTGTCGTCGCCGACAACAAAAGGCCGCTCGGGGTGATCTATCTAAAGGATATCGTAAAGCAGGGGATGCGCGAGCGATTTAACCAGCTTCGCCAAATGGGTATTAAGACCGTAATGATCACTGGCGATAATCCCTTAACGGCGGCGTCGATCGCAAACGAAGCCGGCGTCGACGATTTTCTTGCGGAAGCAACGCCGGAGGATAAGATGGCGTTGATCAAGCGCGAGCAAACCGAAGGAAAGCTTGTGGCGATGACGGGCGATGGGACGAACGACGCGCCTGCCCTCGCCCAAGCCGACGTCGGTGTGGCAATGAATACCGGTACACAAGCCGCGAAAGAGGCCGGCAACATGGTCGATCTCGACAGCAACCCGACAAAGCTGATAGAGGTGGTCGAGATCGGCAAGCAGCTTCTGATGACGCGTGGAGCACTGACGACATTTTCGATCGCCAACGACGTGGCGAAGTACTTCGCGATCATCCCGGCAATGTTTGCGGCGACATTCCCCGTCTTGAACACACTCAATATTATGGGATTGAGGACGCCGCAGTCGGCAATACTCTCGGCGGTCATTTTCAATGCGCTCGTGATCATATCCTTGATCCCGCTGGCTTTAAGGGGGGTGAAATATCGCCCGATGTCGGCGTCGAAGTTGCTCCAGCGAAATCTATTGATCTATGGATTTGGCGGTATCATCGCGCCGTTTATCGGGATAAAAATAATTGACGTAATAATTACGTCGATCGGACTAGCTTAGTTTGGAGTACCGCCTTAAGGCGGTCCAAATCTTAAGCCAAAGCCGCCTAGAGGCGGGACTCAAAACAAGTATGAAAGACATAATTACATCTATATTAATGATCGTCGTCTTTACAGTTTTTCTGGGCGGTGTTTATCCGCTAGCGGTATGGGGCATTGGTCAACTCGTCTTCCCCTACCAGGCGAATGGCTCGCTGGTCCGGAATTCGAACGGAGAAACAATTGGCTCGGCGCTGATTGGCCAAATGTTTACGTCAGACAAATACTTTCATTCACGGCCGTCGGCGGCCGGTACCGGTTACGACGCAGCCGCATCGAGCGGCTCAAACCTCGGACCGACCAGCAAAACACTGATCGATCGCATAAAGGCTGATGCGGAGACGCTGCAAGCTGAGAACTCTAAGATGGCGATTCCGGCCGATCTCGTGACGACAAGTGCATCAGGCCTTGACCCGCATATCTCGCCGGCAGCCGCTGCGTTTCAAATACCGCGTGTTGCCAAGGCACGCGGAATGGCCGACAGCGCAATCGCAGCACTAGTTGCCCGGTTCACCGAAGGAAGACAATTTGGCATTTTTGGCGAGCCACGAGTAAACGTATTGCTGCTAAACTTGGAATTGGACAAAGTTGCAAAATGAAAAATGTTCGTTGATACCGAACCGAGCATCGCGCCTAACAAAGATGGTCGGCTCTCGCCCGAATCACTGCTCAAGATGGTTACGGAGAGTGAGCGGGCGAAGCTGCGCGTCTATATCGGTGCGGCCGCCGGTGTCGGGAAAACGTACCAGATGCTCGAAGATGCCCACGAGCTAAAGAAGCAGGGAATAGACGTCATCATTGCTATCGTCGACACGCATGGGCGTTCTGACACCATTGAGAAAATGGAGGGACTTGAGATCGTCCCGCCGAAGAGACTGGAATATCGAGGCACGATATTTGAGGAAATGGACCTCGATGCCGTCATCAGGCGTCAACCGGCAGTTGCCATCGTCGATGAGCTCGCTCACAGCAATCTCGACGGGGTAAAAAACCCCAAGCGTTACGAGGATATTCTTGAGCTTTTGGATCACGGCATTTCTGTGATCACAGCGGTTAATGTCCAGCACATTGAATCCCTAAACGACATCATCGCCCGCTCGACAAAGGTGAACGTACGCGAAACGGTTCCAGATGCCTTTTTCAAACGGGCCGATGAGATCATCGATGTCGACGTTTCGGTCGACACACTGCGAACACGGCTCAGGCAAGGAAAGATCTATTCCGTCGAAAAGATCGAGCAGGCTCTAAATAATTTCTTCCGCAAGGGCAATCTGTCGGCATTGCGCGAACTCGCGCTCCGCCATGTAGCGCAGTACCAGGCCGAGCAGGACCACGAATATCGTGAACGTCAGGGTCTCGAACAGTGCGTAATTCCGGAACGGGTTATGGTTTGCATGGCCTCGCGCGGAAGTGCCAAAAAGCTGCTTCGTGCCGGTGCACGCATCGCCGGCCGCATGGCAACTAACGACTGGACCGCCGTGTATGTCGAGACGCCGAGCGAAGAGCCCGGCCGCATCGCGCCCGATGCGTATGCCGCGCTGCAGGAAAATATCCGCTTTGCCGAAACCCTTGGTGCAAAGGTGGTCAAACTCAGAGGCAATAATGTCGCCGACGCTCTTTTGCATTATGCGCAGGAAAACGGCATCACCCATGTCATCTTTGGCCAGTCGGCACGTTCGCTCTGGCAGATCATCTGGAAAGGCTCGGTAATTAATCGCTTTTTGAGCGAAGTCAAGGATGCCGCAGTCCACGTAATACCGCTCGACAAGCGCGGTGAATAAATGATTCATTTCCCCATCTTTACGACATCTTTATAATCTTTACGAAATCTTTATAAACTTTTTCGTACGCTGGTAGCCACAGGAATGCCCCCGCGACAATACGCGGTTATTCCAGAAATGTTTAGGTCGAGTGCGTCGCGATAGAGCTTCGCACTTTTTGTTTGACGTAATGAAAGCGGCTGCCGCTAAGAAAACGGAAAATACGATAGTTCTTTCGCCCGAGGAAAGGCGTCTACGCGGCGGAAGCCCCTGGTCGCGGATCAAACGCCTTGTCGTCGGCCAGGCGCTCCGTAGCGAGCAGGCAATTCACGAAAGACTGACCAAGAAGGTGGCGCTGGCCGTCTTTTCATCCGATGCTCTCTCGTCAACCGCATACGCAACCGAAGAAATACTTCTTGTCTTAGCCGCTGCCTTTGCTTTCGGAACCGCTAATGCATTCGAATACGTCATCCCGATCTCGGTCGCGATCGCAACCCTGCTTATAATCGTCGCGATAAGTTACCGGCAGACTATACATGCGTATCCATCCGGTGGCGGTGCATATATTGTCGCAAAGGAAAACCTTGGAACGAGCGCGGGCCTTATCGCGGCAGCGTCATTGCTCGTCGATTATGTGCTGACCGTGTCTGTTTCGATAGCGGCTGGCGTTGCCGCATTGACGTCCGCGGCCCAAGGGACGAGTTTTGCCTGGGTCAGCAATTATCGAGTTTCGATCGGCGTTGGGTTTATTGTGCTGATCTGCCTGGCAAACCTGCGCGGCGTCCGCGAATCAGGTGCCATCTTTGCATTCCCAACGTACGCATTTCTGGTTTCGTTCCTTTTCATGATCGGGTTCGGGCTCGTCAAGTATCTTTTCTTCGGGGTTCCAACTGCGGCTGCTCCGCCCGGCGGCGAATTGCAGCTTGCCGAGGGATACATACCGCAGGCGCTGACTCTTTTCCTGATCCTGGGGGCCTTCTCTAACGGTTGCGCGGCGCTGACGGGTATCGAAGCCATCTCGAATGGCATTCAGGCATTCAAGACGCCCGAATCCAAAAACGCGGCAAAGACGCTGCTGGTCATGGCGTTACTCCTCTGCACGATGTTTCTCGGAACGAGTGTTCTGGCATACCTCTACGGCATTCATCCATCGGCCAACGAGACCGTTATCTCGCAGTTTGGCCGGATGATCTTTACGGGCGGATTCGGTTGGTTCTATTACGTAGTACAAGCCGCGACCGCCGCGATATTGATCCTTGCGGCGAACACCGCCTTCGCTGATTTTCCACGGCTCTCTTCTCTTCTTGCGCGCGACCGCTTTTTGCCCCGGCAATTCGCTAGTCGCGGCGATAAATTGGTCTTTTCTAACGGTATCGTCCTGCTCGCAATATTCTCATCCGTGCTTGTGATCGTGTTCGCCGGCGATACAAGCCGGCTGATACCCCTTTACGCGGTGGGCGTGTTTTTGTCGTTTACGCTGTCACAGTTCGGAATGGTAAGGCATTGGCTAAAGGTGCGGCGATTTGAGCACTACGACGACTCGATCCATCAAAGCCAGGTCGAAAGTGACGTTGCCATCCCCGATATCCACCTCGCCATCGAGCAGAGCCGTGCACCGCGGTTTGTCACCGATGAGGTTACCGAGCGTGTCCATTGGAAGAAATCACTGGTTATCAATCTCGTCGGCGGTATCGCAACATCCGTCGTGGTATCGGTTTTTATCATCACGAAGTTCGTTCACGGGGCGTGGGTCGTCGTAGTAATGATCCCGCTGATTGTAGTGATGTTCATGGCTATCCACCGGCATTATCTTTCCGTCGCCCGCCAGCTCTCGTTGGAGGCGATAAACGATACGCTGGAACCTATCATCAACACCGTCATTGTTCCCATCTCGGGAATCCATCGCGGCGTGATCCGGGCGCTACAATACGCAAAATCCATTGCGCCAAATAGCGTGACCGCCGTTTACGTCGATTTTGACGAAGAAGCCACCGCCAAGCTGAAAGAGCGTTGGAACAAATTGAATTTCGGAATTCCGCTGGTCATCTTGCCGTCGCCATACCGCGAGCTGACGCGTCCGCTGCTGCGATATATATACCGCATGGAGCGCGAGCGTAACGATGACGTTGTGACTATAGTCGTTCCAGAGTTTGTGCCAAAAAAATGGTGGCAGCATCTGCTCCATAACCAAAGCTCGCTGCTGTTAAAGGGCGCCCTCCTCTTTCACGAAGGCATTATAGTAACGAACGTACCGTACCATCTGCGTTAGCGTCCCCGTCCCCGTCCGGGACCGGAAAACGCAATTGACCAACTGAACGTCCCGATTAACCGACCAACAACATTCCGGTTCTTCTCATTATTTGTTCGCGAATCTCATTCCTGGCGCTTTACATAACAATAATTTCATTTTCTTAGCTAATAAAACCCTTTTTTCACGTAATTTTCGTCCGGGATCAGCGATCTTCGCCGGTTATCCTCCATATTTGTGAAGTTTCTTGCCACTTTTTATCATATTTTCCACAAAGGAGAGGTTTTATCGCGAGGAAAAGTAGTTTTTTAGCTAGTTTTTTAATTTTCTTGCGTGAAAAAGTCTTTTTTTCACGGAGTATCTTTCGACTATTGTCGTTATAAGCGCCTTGTTCAGTGAAACTTATACGTTTTTAGCACGATCTATCGACAAACCAATCGAATGTCATCGTTTGGCAACATTCGCTACGGTTATTTCGCCAAATACAATCTGCGTTTTTGATTTCGCTACATCGCGACAGATCTATGACATGAGTCATGGCAGTTTGATCGCATCGTCTGCGAAACGTAGCTGTCAAAAAAACGTCAGGTCTGATTCGTGCGAAAACGCCCGGGTAGTTCTTTATCGCAAACGCTTACCCACGACGTGTAAGCACGATCGGCTTTTATCTTTTTATCTCGACTGCGAACATAATATTGGTGTGGTTCTAATTGATCTGGAAAGACCAGCCGCCAACCAGCCCCGATCTGCAAAATCGGCAAAACGTGTCAATATCGGAAAAATACATGAAAGCCGGCATGATACGTCAAAACCGCAAACAGTTTCCCTCGAGGTTCGACGTCTCTGGTTAAATGACCGATTCTCATTGATTTTAGATTAGAATCACCGACCGTCACTCAAAATGACATGACTGATGCGGTCATTCCGACCGAATCACAGTATGTTTGGTTTCGCGGATTCTTCAGTAACCTCTCTATCCAAGCAGTTTACAACATCTGAGCTTCATGGCACCAAATTTGTCATAGACGATCCGGGCGCATAAGTCTGACCAAAAAGGTTAAAAAATAATGAAGATCGAAACTCAAATCAAAATGAATAAGGCCAGTCGGGGCATACTACTTACCAGCATAATGCTGCTCGCTTTACTGTTCGTCGGAATAGGTCCCGACAACGTGATACCTGGCGCTCAAGCTCATAATCAAAACTCTGCCGCAAATGGTAGAGTGTCGGATGAGCTTCGATCACGAATGCTCGACGGCTCCGCCGCAAATACTATTGTCAGAGTTGTTCTGCAATTTTCAGACAGCCCCTCGGGACAACTGAACGCGCTGCTAAATCGCAATGGAGTACATATTCGTTCGAAGTTCAGCTATCTGAATACGTTTATCGTTGATCTGCCTGCCAGTGTCGTCAGCGAGCTTGCGAGCTTCAGCGAAGTGTCATATATCTCTTTAGACGATGACACAAAGGCATTCGGGCATATCTCCTCGACAACCGGTGCAGATGCAGTTCGTACACAAACAACCACCAATCTTTTGGGCGGCACAACGACGACATCCCTCGATGGCACTGGAATCGGCATTGCCATTGTTGATTCCGGGATAGATTCGACTCATACATCATTTCTTGCTAAGAGCAACGGCGTGCGCATAGTCGTTAATCTTGACTTTACGGGCGAAGGGCGTACCGATGATCCTTTTGGTCACGGTACTCATGTTGCTGCAACGGCTGCCGGAAACGGGCGCATTTCAAATGCGGCATATATCGGTATCGCACCAAATGCGAACCTGATCAACCTTCGTGTGTTGGACAAGAATGGCGCGGGAAAAACCTCAAACCTTCTTAGCTCGCTCGACTGGGTATTGGCTCACCGTACAACCAATAACATCCGGGTCGTGAATATGAGCCTCGGCACGCCAGCAGTAGATTCGTATAAAAATGACCCTGTGTGCAAGGCCGTACGTAAGTTGGTCGATGCCGGCATAGTGGTCGTTGCCGCGGCCGGTAATAACGGAAAAAACGGTATGGGACAAAAGGTGTATGGTGAGATTCATTCCCCGGGTAATGAACCTTCTGCGATAACTGTCGGCGCGTCCAACACCTTTGGAACGGATGCTCGCAACGACGATGCCGTGACCACCTATAGCTCGCGTGGTCCGACACGAAGCTTTTGGACCGACACTACGGGCGTTAAGCATTATGACAACCAGCTAAAGCCTGACATTGTCGCCCCCGGCAATAAGCTCGTTTACGCCCAATCGGCGAACAATCTTCTCGTAACTCAAAACCCGCAGTTAGATGCGAACGTTAGTCCTGTCGGTGTTCGCGACATGATGTATCTCAATGGTACTTCGATGGCTTCTCCGGTAGTCGCCGGCGCGGCCGCGCTTCTGTTGCAGGCAAATCCACACCTCACGCCTAACATGGTTAAGATGATCCTCATGTACACGGCACAACAGCTTGCGGGCTACAACACTTTTGAGCAAGGCGCAGGGCAGCTGAATATAGAGGGCGCGGTGCGTTTGGCCAAATTGGTCAGAACGGATCTAATGTCTACGACTCTATTAGGTTCATCGCTGCTGACGACGTCTACTCTTCCCACGCCGCAGACGACCATTAGTGGACAAACGTTCACGTGGTCACAGGGTATTATCGCAGGCAGCACGTTCGCAACCGGAACAAATCTCATTTCCAAATACCAGGGGATCTATGGAACAGGAGTTCTGCTCGGTGACGGCGTACTAATAGGTGACGGTGTACTCATGAGTGACGGTGTTTTGATCGGTGACGGTGTTCTGGTTGGTGACGGCGTGCTCATTGGTGACGGCGTTCTGATAAGTGACAAGATCCTGACGAGCAACGGAGTTCTAATAAGTGATGGCACTCTGTTTCTGAGCAGCGGTGTTCTTATAGGTGATGGTGTTCTGATAGGTGACGGTGTCCTCATAGGCGACGGCGTCCTAATCGGGGACGGGGTGCTGGTGGGCGACGGCGTTCTATTGGGCGATGCCACGCTGCAGGCACAATCAGCTTTAGCGGGCGGTGACAACACAAATAGTATGACACTAAGCTCTGATACTGGTGTTGACTATCTCGGGTATTAATTGACTATCGCACGAATAACGAGCACTTATCATGTCACTCACACAAACAATGCAAAGCATAATGGAAGAAACCGCTTTTCTTCTGGAACCCCATGTGACATTGGAGGTTAGCGAACTCGGTGAAACGGAAACCAATGAGGTACTCGCGTTTCTATCTGAGCGGCCTATCCACACGGTGTGTATGATGGGAATGATCCGTGACAACGGATTAATCAGCGAACACAACCGCGGCACGTTTTACGGATGCCGCAATTCGGAAGGCAGATTAGAGGGCGTTGCCTTGACCGGTCACGCCACTCTGATAGAAACCCGTACGCGCGGGGCGATTCGCGAACTCGCGTTATCTGCTCAGACCCATAATCGACTGCATATGATCATGGCCGAGCAGGAAAAGGTCGAAGAGTTTTGGAATCAGTATGCAGATGACGGGCAGCCGATGCGTCTCGCATGCCGGGAATTCCTCTTCGAACTTACCCATGCAGTGGAGACCAACAGCAAAGTGGAGGGATTACGTCTTGCAACTTTGGACGAGCTCCACCTGATTGCACCGGTTCACGCCGACATGGCTGAAGCCGAAAGTGGAATCAATCCCCTGCAAACGGATCGTGAAGGATTCTTGAGCCGATGCGCCCGTCGAATAAGCAAGAATCGGGTTTGGGTATTGGTAGAAGACGGCGAATTGATATTCAAAGCCGATGTTCAAGCAGAAACGTCTGAAATCATCTATCTCGAAGGTGTTTACGTTAGTCTGAAGTTCAGAGGCACTGGATTGGCGAGACGTTGCTTTACGCAGTTATGCGGATCGCTTCTGACACGCACCCGCTCCCTCTGCGTGCTTACTAACGAAGATAATGAAACCGCGCAGATCTTCTATCGTATGTGCGGATTCAAACGGATCTGTAACTACGATTCTATCTTTCTCAAGCGGGAGGATTATTCGAGTAGCGTGAATTAACCAGGCTTCCAAACCTGTCGAACTAGTGTCAAATTGACTGAAATCACTCGGTCAGTTTGACACCTTTTTTTATTCTCCGGGCAACGCTGTCGGATCAACTTTTTTTGTCGCACATAAGCTCTTTACTTGGTGCACTTACAGCCGTGCGGTCACGTCGCCAGGCGTGGCACATGCTTTGCGCTACGATTCTCAGGTTGATCCGAATCCCCCTCATATTTTTCGGGGACAATCACATTTATATGAAGTCAGAAACAAGGCAAAATCTCGCTGGACCATATCTCTGGCTGGTAATCGTTCTTGGAGCTTTCGTAGGAATTTATGCGATCGGTCATTTGCAGATCGCCGAGCTCGATTTCGGCTATCTGCTGCTTGCGGCCGTCACGCTAGGACTGGGATCACGAATCATCGTCCCGATACCTGGGTGCAGGGGGAACATTTCCGTTTCTGATACTTTTGTACTGCTTTCATTGCTTCTTTATGGCGTTGAAGCGTCCGTGATACTTGCCGGGGCCGATGCTCTTGTCTCTTCGTTCCGGATTACCAAGAAGAAACTTTTGATCGCCTTTAACGCTGCGGTATTTCTTTGCGCGACCTTTGCTACCGGGATGACGCTGAGATCATTGTTTGGATCGATGCCGGTTTTGACCACTGAGGATTTCTCTGGGGCTTTTCTTTGCGCTCTCAGCGTGATGGGTTTGACCCAGTACGCTGTAAATTCCGGGCTTGTGGCAGTTGGCGTCGCACTGAGGGCGGGTGACCCATGTTGGAAAACATGGCATAAGAACTTTCTCTGGACCTCGATCACCTATTTTGCCGGTGCATTCACCGCCGGCATTATCGCGAAGTTGGCGAGCTCGATCGGGATTTTCGCCTTTCTTGCAACGGCTCCGATCATCGCGATCATATATTTCACGTACCGGACGTATCTCAAAAACGTTGAAGCTGCCGCGGCCCAGGCTGAGTTGGCCCAGACCCACGTTCAGGTCCTAAATCAACATATCGTAGAACAGGACCGGATAGGTAACGCCCTCAAAGAAAGCGAAGAACATTTCCGAACAGCATTCGATCATGCTGTCGGGATGGCGCTGGTAAGCACGGATAATCACTGGATCGAAGTCAATGAATCACTTAGTTCCTTATTGGGTTATACGCCGGAAGAAATAAGTACCCTAAGTTTCAGAACGGTCGTTCATCCCGAGGATTTGGGCCTCACACTAGTGAAGATGCAGGAATTAATTGACGGGGTAATCAAATCTTTTCAATTGGAGAGTCGCTATATCCATAAAGATGGGCATTTTATCTGGGTTCTTTCAAGTGCTTCCCTAGTATTAACACAGGACGGTATGCCCCGGCATCTGGTTTTTCAGATTCAGGATATATCCGGCCGCAAAGAAGCCGAAAAACAGATTCGTTACGCCGCTTTTCACGATGCCCTGACCAGTCTGCCCAACAGAACCCTTCTTTCCGACCGGATGAGTATGGCGATCGAGCATGCAAAAAGGTCGGCATCATATAAATTCGCAGTTCTCTTCATCGATCTTGACCGGTTCAAAATAGTTAACGACACGATGGGACATGAAATGGGCAACAAACTTCTCATCGAACTCTCCGAGCGCCTCAAGCAATGTATCCGTGGGATAGATACTGTGGCTCGACTGGGCGGGGATGAGTTCGGCATTTTGCTTGACGGAATCGTCAACGAACAGATTGCACTCGAGATTGCGAACCGTATTCAAACGCTTTTAAGCCAGCCGTTTCATTTAGAGGGTCAGGACTTTTTTACAAGCGCTAGTATTGGCATTGCCTTCTCCTCACCGCGATATGACTCCCCGGACAACGTTCTGCGAGATGCCGATACTGCCATGTATCGGGCCAAAGCTAACGGAAAAGCCCGGTATGAGATTTTTGATCGTGAAATGCATACCCAGGGAGTGGAAGCACTAAAGCTGGAAAATGATTTACGGCAAGGCATAGAACGCGGTGAATTACGTCCTTTTTACCAGCCGGTAATTTCGCTTCACGACGGCTCGATCACGGGTTTTGAGGCCCTCGCCCGGTGGGAACATCCAACACGCGGCCTTATATTGCCCGACGACTTTATTCCGCTCGCCGAAGAAACGGGGCTGATAGTGCCGTTGGGAATGAAGATCCTGGAGGAAGCATGCCAACAACTTCAGAAATGGCAGGCGATAGTAGAAACAGATAAGCCCCTTACGATGAGTATAAATCTCTCGGCCAAACAATTTGCACAGAAAGGTCTTGTCGAAGCTGTCCGAAAGATATTCCGAAACGCGAAGATTGCACCGGACAGTGTGCATTTGGAAATCACGGAATCCATCGTCATGGAAAATGCCCAGGCCGCTATCGATACTCTTCACCAATTAAAGTCGATAGGCGTCAAACTTTCGATGGACGACTTCGGGACAGGTTATTCGAGCCTTAGCTACCTGCATCGTTTTCCGTTCGATACGGTTAAGATCGATCGATCTTTTGTTAGCCGTATGAGTACAGATAAAGATTGCCGCAGTATAGTAGAAACGATTATCACGCTGGCCAACAAACTTGGGAAATCGATCGTGGCTGAAGGGGTTGAGACAGAGTTGCAGAGAGAGATGCTCTTGGAGTTCTCATGCGAATACGGACAAGGTTATCTATTTTCAAAACCAGTTGACAAATTTGCGGCGGAAGATATTTTACGCAATGTCCCATGTCACACGTGTCGTGATTATCAAACTGACGAAATATTATCACAAACCTACTTTGAAACCGTCGCTACGAACCAATATCCGATGTGATCACCGTTGCTTTATCCCTTTTTCGGCCTTTAGTTATTGCCATGCCATTATTGTCTACAAAAAAGAATTTGATACGGTCAAGTTTTTCCGGAGACGACCCGTGCGCTGCTAGCTTTCGTTGCTGATATTCAGTTTGCATTTTGAAGTGTTGCCGACTTTCGCATAGCCCTCGATTTAGTTGGCGATTTCAGATGGTCGATATTTGCAGACTGAAGTTTTACGTCTTCGTGCCCTTGCGTATTTGCGTTAAATCCCACAAAAGATTCGGTAGCACCAGGAAACCGCCCACGCTGCGGTATTGCGCGATGTTTCACGAAGTGTAATCATTTTATCCATGAGTGCTGTTTTGGAAGCGGTCCGTGTGTTGGAAGATTACCTCGTTATGCCCGATGCGGAGATCGACGAGCGGATCGAGTCTGCACGGCGGGAACTCGGGCCGCGCGTTGTGATCCTCGGTCATCATTACCAGCGGGACGATGTCATCAGACATGCCGACCTGACGGGCGATTCTTACCAGCTTTCGGTAATGGCCTCGCAGACCGATGCCGAATACATCGTTTTCTGCGGTGTGCATTTTATGGCCGAGTCGGCCGATATACTTGGCAAGGAAGATCAACGGGTGATATTGCCCGATCTGGGGGCCGGTTGTTCGATGGCCGACATGGCGTCGATCGAGCAGGTCGAGGACGCATGGGAGCAGCTTCGCGACATAGGCGTTTTAAAGCAGCGGGTGGCGCCGATCACGTATATGAATTCGGCGGCCGCGATAAAGGCGTTCTGCGGCCGCAATGAGGGGGTCGTTTGTACATCTTCAAACGCGGTCCCGCTGTTTGATCACTATCTGAAGTCTTTCGATAAGATGTTCTTCTTCCCTGACCAGCATCTGGGACGCAATACGGGTGCGAAGTTTGGGATACCGTTGGACAAGATGGCGTTGTGGAACCCGCATGAGGAACTTGGCGGCAACACCGAGCAGCAATTGCACGAGGCAAAGCTAATCCTCTGGCGCGGCCACTGTTCGGTCCACGGTCGGTTTAAGGATTGGCACGTCGATCGCATCCGGGAACAGATACCGGGAGTGCAGGTTATCGTTCATCCGGAATGTACCCGCGAGGTTGTCGAAAAGAGCGATCTCAACGGATCGACGTCTTATATCATCAAAACGGTCGAAAATGCACCGAGCGGTTCGAAGTGGGCGATCGGCACCGAGGTCAATCTTGTCAGCCGTCTGCAGCAGCGGTTTCCTGATAAGGAGATCCATCTGCTCGCCCCCGATCTGTGTATGTGTGCGACGATGTATCGCATCGCACCGCAAAACCTTGCGTGGGCGATGGAAAATCTAACCGACGGCAACGTGGTCAATGAGATCGTAGTGGATGCCGAGACAAAACACTTCGCCAATATCGCATTGAATCGGATGATAAATCTCACCGAGACCAAGCAGAACTAAACAGACCGGACTTACCATTGCCAGGTTAACTCGCTAATAAATGACGGCCGACAGTATCATCTTCGAACAAATGAAGCTGTCGGAGCGTGCCGATGTTTTGGCATTCCTGCACGCGACTTATCCCGACACGCCACGCCAGAGCGATCCTGATTTTTGGGACTGGCATTATCTTGATCATCTAAACTGCGAAGCGGGGAAGATCCCCGTCTGGCTTGCAAAAAGCGAAGGGCGAATAGTCGGCCAGCTCGCGACCGTGCCGGTCGAGCTCAATGTCGGCGAGCGGGCCGCCCCGGCGATCTGGATCATCGACCTGATGGTCGACCCTGAGTTCCGGCGTCGTGGAATAATGAAAAAGCTGGTACTCGAGGCGAACAAAGACTATGCATACATGCTCGGCTCGGCAACACGCAAGCAGCATTCGGCGGCCTTGCTGACAAGCGTCGGGTGGTCGGTGTTTTCAGAGATCCCCCGGTTCCATAAACTGCTGTTTCCCGGCGCAGCGGCCAAACAACTGGCGCGTTCAAGACCGCTCCGGGCCGCCGCCGATATCGCTTTTGCTCCTTTTCGCCCTCGCTCAAAGAAGATCGCAAAGATAGGCGGCGAGATCCGCGCCGTCGAATCGATCGATTATTCGTTTGACGAGCTGTGGAGTGAAAGCCGCTCGCAATGGGGATGTTCGATCTCGCGAAGCTCGAAATATCTAAATTGGCAATTTACGAGACAGCCGGGTAAGCGTTTTGACGTCCTCGGGTATTACGAAAATGACAAACTTTTGGGATACGCAGTTATGTTCTTTCGACGAGCGTCGGATACGGGCGTGGTCGATAAGGCGGCGATCAGCGATATCTGCTATCATCCGGACCACGCCAAAGAAACGGTCGACGCGCTGCTTGCCGCCGCGCTGCAACTGGCGATAGAGCGGCGGGCCGGCGGCCTGGTAACCGATACCATCGACGCCTTGCTTCACGAGCGTCTCCGCCATTTTGGTTTTTGGCGGGTAAAGAGCGGGCTTGAACTGATGGCGATAGGACCCGGGAACCATGAGTTACTTTACGATGCCCGTCACTGGCATTTGACGCGAGGCGATTCGGACATCAGTATCTTCGAGCACCCGAACCTGTAAACTCGATGAGCGTGCGGCCACCATTCATCTACTATCACAAGATCGATGTGCCGACCGCGGACATAAAGATCCGGGGCGCCTTTACGGCGCCAAAGAGATTTGCTGGCCAAATGGCGCATTTGAAGAAGCTTGGTCTAAAGTTTCACACCGCATCAGAGATGACTGACCATTTCACCAGCTATGGCAGCTTTCCCGATCGAGCCATCAGCATTAGCTTCGACGACGGATGGAAGGACAATTATTTCAATGCGTTTCCCATACTCAGGGAGTACGGGATAAAGGCGACGATCTTTCTTGTGCCAGCCTGCATCGACCGAACGACTGACAAGGTCACCGCCGACGGCGAAGGCCCGCGTGAACATCTCTCGGAAAGCGACGTCCGCGAAATGTCGGCCGCGGGCTTTGAAATGGGTTCCCACAGTTTCAATCATCTGCTGTTCGATCATCTCGACCCGGCCGAGGCCGAGGCCGAGATGTCGCTTTCAAAAAAATACATCGAAAACCTTGTCCAAAAGGAATGCAAGGTCTTTGCCTACCCCGCGGGGTTCTTTACCGACGGCGCAAAGGATATTGCGAAAACCACCGGTTACCAGGCGGCCTTTACCACGCACTACGGCCGCGAGGATGCGATCGACCTGTATGCGATAAATAGGACCGAGATCCTGCGGCGGGACCGCTATCCGTTTCGCTTTTCAAGCAAGATCAGGTCGCTTATTTGAGCCTCGACGCAGGCCGCTCAGAAGCATTTATGGGCGGCGACGGTATTTTCTTTCCCTTGCATAATTCCCCCCGCTCGAACAAAATAATTAAAAGGATACTTATCGATGAGCGATATTGAACCAAGGGCCATTTCACGCATGCGTTGCCGCGAAATAATGACGAAAAACGTTCGTACGGCGACTCGTGATATGAGCGTTAAGGACGTTGGGGGAATGATGCGCGACGGCGATATGGGCGCCGTCCCGATCGTCGACGGAGGCAGGCTGGTCGGTATCGTGACCGACCGCGATATTGTCGTCCGTTGTATTGCTGTCGGCAAGGGAGCTGAGACGCCGGTCGGCGAAGCGATGACAACTGAACTATTTACGGTCGGGCCGGAAGACTTTGTATTCGAGGCCGTGCGTTTGATGGGTGATAAGCAGGTTCGGCGTATTCCGGTCGTCGGCGATTCGGGTGAACTTGCCGGGATCATTGCAATGGCGGATGTAGCCCTCGAGATGGAGGACGAACGTGAGATCGCCGAGACCCTCGAAGAGATCTCGAGCGGTGCCGGGTTTTGGACAAGTCGCAGTTCATAGTATGGCTAAATCGACCAATCGTTACTTTCAGTTCACCGGCTCGTCAAAAAAGGCGAGGCCCTCGGGCAAGCTCTGGTACCCGGCGGCGGATGTCTACCAAACGCCCGATGGTTGGGTCGTTAAGGTCGAACTTGCGGGTGTTTTGGCTGAGGACGTCGAACTCGACATCCAGGGAAACACACTTTATATAGCGGGTGCCAGAAAGGACCGCTCGTGTGCACTCGGTGTGTCCTACCAACAAATGGAGATCACCTATAGCAGTTTTGAAAAGACGCTTCGGTTCCCGGCACCGCTCGAGGGAGCAGTCGTAGAGCATATGTTCGAGAATGGTTTGTTGATCATTCATCTTAAGAAAGGGGAGTAAAAAAGAGGCATGGCCGAACAAACTATCGAACAGCCCGAAGAACAAGTAAAACCCCTGCCGCAGGAGTTTGAGATAGCGGTGCTGCCGCTTCAGAACACGACCCTTTTCCCCGAAACGGTTGTGCCGCTGGCCGTCGGCCGCGAGCGTTCGACCCGCGCCGTCGAATCGGCCCTTGCTACCGAGGAAAAACTACTCGCCTGTATTACCACCAAAAAAGACGAGGTCACCGGCGACGATGCAAAATATGACGATCTATACAAGATTGGCACCATCGTGAACATCAAGCGGATGATGCGAAACGAGGGGGTAATGCAGCTCATCGTCCAGGGGATGGACCGCTTCGAGGTTGTCGAGTGGCTTACCGAACAGCCCTATTTGAAGGCGAAGGTGCAGATATTGCCGGAGCTTCGTCGCGTCGACAACGAAGAGATCGAGGCGCTCAAGCGCAATATCCAGACGATGATCCAGCAGGCCCTCGCATTGCTGCCCCAGGTGCCGCCCGAGATCCGCTCGGCCGTAAGCCAACAGGACAATCCGGTCCAGCTTGCCTACTTTCTTGCATCTGTTCTCGATCTCGGCAGTGAGACCGAGCAGAAAATGCTCGAATCGAGCACTGTCGATGGTTTGCTTACTCTGACCCATGCCGCTTTGGCTCGCGAGCTCGAGATAATGCAGATCCGTTCAAAGATCGCCACCGAAGCCCAGCAGGAAATGGACAAATCGCAACGCGACTATGTCCTTCGCCAGCAGATGAGGGCGATCCAAAAGGAGCTGGGCGAAGACGAAACCGGTGAGAAGGCAGAGGCGGCACAGCTTCGGGAGCGTTTGGAAAAGGCGGATCTCCCTGACGATGTTCGCAAAGAGGCCGAGCGTGAGCTACGGCGGATGGAACAACTGCCCCAGGCGGCACCCGATTACCACGTTATTCGCACTTACCTGGAATACATCCTCGAGCTGCCATGGAATAAATCGAGCGAAGAAAAGCTCGATCTGACAGAGGCCCGCAAGATACTCGACGAAGATCACTACGGTCTCGAAGATATCAAGGAACGTATTTTAGAATCGCTTGCCGTTGTAAAGCTTCGGCCCGATTCAAAAAGCCCGATACTGCTTTTCGTCGGACCTCCGGGAGTCGGCAAGACCTCGCTCGGCCGTTCGATCGCACGGGCGCTCGGTCGCGAGTTCGAACGGACCAGCCTCGGCGGCATGCGTGACGAAGCGGAGCTTCGCGGTCATCGCCGAACCTATATCGGGGCCATGCCCGGCCGCATCATCCAGTCTCTTAGGCGCGTGGGAGTTAACAACCCGGTGATGATGCTCGACGAGATCGACAAGCTGGGAATGGATTTTCGAGGCGACCCGGCATCGGCGCTTCTCGAGATACTTGATCCGGCGCAGAACAACACTTTTCGCGATAACTACATCGATCTGCCCTTCGATCTGTCAAAGGTTTTCTTTATTGCGACGGCTAATCAGTTGGGTCCGATACCGGCGCCGCTTCGCGACCGCATGCGCATCATCCAACTCGCGGGTTACAGCGACCGTGAAAAGCTGAATATCGCTAAACAGTACCTGACCCCACGTCAGATCAGAGAAAACGGTCTGACCGAAGATCAGATCTCGATCAGCGATGACGCCATAAACCTGTTGACGTCGAGATATACGCGTGAGGCCGGCGTTCGTCAACTCGAGCGGACGATCGGCACCCTGGCGCGTAAAGTAGCGTTGAAGGTTGCCGAGGGAGCAACGGCAAAGGTAGATATTACGGCCGAGGAGGTCAAAGGCTATCTCGGACCACCACGATTTTATCCCGAGGAGGCTCGCAAGGAGCTTCCGGCCGGCGTTGCAACCGGGATGGCGTGGACCGAGATGGGCGGCGAGGTACTTTTTATCGAGGCGACGCTCCTGCCGGGCGGCAGCGGCCTGACTCTTACCGGTCAGCTCGGCGATGTGATGAAGGAATCGGCGCAAGCTGCCCGCAGCTATCTCTGGTCGCATGCCGCGGAATTTGGTATTGATGCGGAACTGATCAAACAAAACGGAATTCACCTGCACGTTCCCGCCGGAGCGATCCCTAAAGATGGCCCGAGTGCGGGTGTTACGATGGCGGCCGCCCTCGCTTCGCTTTTTTCCGGCCGAAAGGTCCGATTCGACACGTCAATGACCGGTGAGATCACGCTTTCTGGTCTTGTATTTCCCGTTGGCGGCATCAAGGAAAAGGTGCTTGCGGCGCAACGTGCCGGCATTCGTCGGATCGTGCTTCCCGAGCGGAATGAAGCCGACATCGAAGACATTCCCGAAGACGTGCGAAAGGAACTCGAGTTTATCCTTGCCGCACGGATCCGCGATGTCCTCAATGCCGTACTCGAAGAAGCCCCGGCCGAGCTTCCGCAACCCATCGCGACCTCAACCGACGGCCATACCGAGGCCCACGCCGACGCCGGGGAACCGCTTATTGCCAAAGACGGCAGCTGATCCTGACCTTATTCTAAACTGTCACCGATAAGGAATTCTTCGTGTCGCTTATTTTTCCGACGCTATTTATGTGTCTTCCGGGGGCATTGATCGAACTCATTCTAAAGATGCGTAAGCAAAAGCTATGATAAGATTTTCTTCTCGGCAGCATAAGAAATCTTTGACGTGGGGGCTGCCTATTTAAATGGATAAATTCCTCATACGCGGTGGCCGAGCGCTCAGCGGCAAAATTGAGATTGGCGGAGCCAAGAACTCGGCCTTGCCTTGTCTGGCGGCGGCCCTTCTGACCAGCGAAACTGTCACGCTCCATAACGTGCCGTACGTGAAGGACCTTATTACTCAGCGGCGGCTGCTCGAGGATCTCGGTGCGACCGTCCTGACGCCCGAGCTTCGTACCCACAAGGTAAAGGCCAACAACATACAGGTATTCGAGGCTCCTTATGAACTGGTGAGGACAATGCGGGCGAGCGTTTTGGCTCTCGGCCCCCTGCTGGCGAGATTTGGACAGGCAAAGGTGAGCCTTCCCGGGGGATGCGCGATCGGTACACGTCCCATCGACCTGCATTTGAAGGCGTTCGAGCAACTGGGAGCTTCGGTTTCGCTCGAATCGGGCGTCGTCATCGCACGTGCCCCCAAAGGGCGTTTGGTTGGCAGCACTATAGATTTTGAAAAAGTGACGGTCACCGGCACCGAGAATGTGATGATGGCCGCGGCACTGGCAAAGGGAAAGACGACGATCAGAAATGCCGCGTGCGAACCCGAGATCGAGGACCTTGCCGAGCTTTTGAACAAGATGGGTGCCCGGATCAAAGGTGCCGGGACCCCGACGATCGAGATCGACGGCGTTGATTCCGTCGGCGGGGCGGAGCATACCATAATTCCCGACCGTATAGAGGCGGGAACATTCATCGTTGCGGCGGCTATCACGGGCGGCGAGCTCGAGATCAAAAGCTGCCGCCCCGATCATATTGCACCCGTCGTCGAAAAGC
>OCZT010000314.1_pt1 | contig 46889 bp, 44 predicted proteins | sample 1539031 | NCBI WGS metagenome assembly OCZT01 (sample SAMEA3539308, study PRJEB22396) | soil metagenome | biome: tundra; feature: field; material: soil | place: USA | collected 2010-05 | depth 0.15 m
CCCGCTAAAGCGGGCTGAGAGAAGAAAAGGGCCGAACCGACCTCGGCGAGGCATAGCCATCGCCGCAGTGGACGAAGGCGCAGCCACTGTTAAGTTTTGACACAACCTCTGAAGACGAGGTAATTCATCAGGAAGGCTAATGGATATGAACGCCGGAACATTTGCACATCAACGGTGTCTAATCTCAACACAGGAGAAAACCGCCATGAATGCACCCCACATCAATGTAACCCCTCTGATCGACGTTCTTCTTGTTCTTTTGATCATATTCATGGTGGTTGCACCCACAAAACCGAGCGCATTCAAGGCACGTATTCCCGCCGAACCGAAGCAGACGCCGATCGGCATCCAAAATCCGAAAACTCTTGTCGTAACTATTGGAATCGATCGAACATTGACGATAAATAGTGAATCCGCCGGGACGGTTAATGACCCCAACCGGCTAATTACAAGGGTGAAAAATATTTTCGAGCTGCGGATCGCGAGCGGTGATGTGTCCGAGTCCTTTGCCAACGACGCGGACCGTCCGGCAGTAGACCGTATCGAACGCACGGTGTTCGTCAAAGCTCCGCGCGACATCGATTACGGCAGTGTCGCCCGCGTCGTCGACGCTGTTAAGTTAGCGGGTGCTTATCCAATTTCACTTCAGATCGACCATCTCAAATAGCGGCAAATTCATCAAAAACCAGGGACACGTGGTATACTTCGAAATGTCCGAAAACTCCGTCTTTTCGGACTCCAGGCCAGTTCGCTTGTCCCATTACATGATCCGCCGTGATGGTGAATTACTACGACATTCTCAAAGTAGCACCCGAGGCTTCGACCGCCGAGATCAAATCAGCGTATCGACGCCTCGCCCGCAAGCTGCATCCTGACAAGAATAACGGCTCTGAAGAAACCGCGTTAAAGTTTGCCGCGATCGCCGAGGCCTACGAGATACTTGGAAACGCGAACCAGCGGGCCCGTTACGATCGACGCCGGCTCGAGGTCCAATACAGCACCAACGGCAACGGGGACAGCGTTTTTACTTCGACCAATCGACACGCGCGTCGCTGGCGCCAGATGGTCTATGAGAAACGTTACAACGACATCATCGATCGGATGATCGCCGAGGAACGCAAGGAGGCCATGGCGTTTCAAAAAGTAGTTTATCCGACGGTCGCTCTTTTCGTTTCGGCTATCATGGCGACGGCCCTCAAACCGCAGATCTTTAATCACTCGGGGGCTATCGGAAAGATCATTATTATTTCGCTTTTTATCGTCGGCGTGATCCACCTTATCGGCCGGATCCGCGAGGGATTTGAGCGCTATACAGAGGAAGACGACGACATCCATGATTCGATACTCGATGAAAGTGAGAGAAAACGGCGGCCGGTATCTCGATATGTGGCCGCGGCATCACTTCTAAGTGGATTTTTGATATGTCTTGGGTTAGGGCTCGTGATCGGCACACAGCTCGATTTTCTCACCCAGCTTATGCCGGACGCACTTTCCCGGACGCTGAGACCTGAATTTATCTTTTACCCGCCTATAGTCACCTTCTTCGTTGATATGATGCACACCGTAGTTTCAAGCTTCGAAAAGACACCGAATCTTGACAATACACGTTGGCGTGTCTAGAATTGGTAGTTTGCTTTCATAGCTAAAAGTTCAAGCTTAGGAGTATTAATGGCCAATCATAAATCCGCAGAAAAGCGCGTTCGACAGAACATAAAACGCAACGAGATCAATCGCAGCAGCCGCAGCGAGCTTCGTACGTCTATAAAGAAGCTGCGAGCGGCGGTTACCGCTAACGACAAGAATGCGAGCACCGCGCTTTTGAACCCGACCGTGTCATTGATCGATAAGGCCGTCAGTAAGGGCATTATTCACAAGAACACTGCCGCAAGGTACAAATCGCGTCTGACCAAGCACGTCAGCGAGCTTGCGTAGAAAGAATTCTTTACTGAACACCGGAAATTGGTGCAGGATCATATCGGGGAGCGGACCAAATAACGGTCCGCTTCCTTTTTTGTTACAATCCGTCGAATGAAACACATGCGGCGCTACCGTTATTTCGACCTGATAATGGCGGCTTTCGTCTGCGTTCTGCTATGTTCAAATCTGATCGGCGTTCATAAGGTTTCTTCCGTCCGGCTTCCCATCATCGGCGACTGTATCTATGGCACTGGCGTCCTCTTCTTTCCCCTTAGCTATCTATTTGGCGATATATTGACCGAGGTTTACGGTTATGCGCGGTCGCGCCGCGTTATCTGGGCCGGTTTCGGGGCTCTGATCTTTGCTTCGATCATGTCGTTCGTCGTTACCAGCCTGCCGCCAGCGTCGACCATGTCGCCGGAGGAGAACGCGGCCGTGAATCTGATCTTTGGCCAAACATGGCGGATCGTACTAGCGTCGCTATTGGCGTTCTGGGCGGGCGAATTTATGAATTCTTTCGTTCTCGCAAAGATGAAGCTCGCGACCGAGGGCAAATATCTATGGACCCGCACCATCGGCTCAACGATCGTTGGCGAAGCGGTCGACAGTGTGATCTTTTACCCACTGGCATTTGTCGGGACGTGGTCAAACGCCCAGGTTATCAGCGTAATGATCGGTAATTACTTTGTAAAGGTGATATGGGAAGTGATCGCTACGCCGGTGACCTACAAGATCGTTGGTTTTCTAAAGCGGGTCGAGCACGAGGATTACTTTGACCGCGATACGGATTTCAATCCATTCACGTTAGAGGTCCACGAACCGAAGATTCAAGCCTGAGCCAGTCGAGAAAGCTACGTTTCTCTTTTGAACTGCCTACCTAACGACTTATTGAGGCCTGAATCCCTTCTGTTTCGACAAAGTACCAGCCGTCTTATCAACTCCAATGGCTCCTTTTGCGCCTAAAACGAGTGATTCAACGACAATGCAGACCGGTTTAGGAAAAATATCGCTCGAATATATACCAAAAACGTTACTTTTCGCGAGAAAGGGTAATTGTTCTATGCCAGAATCGTTACCTTCCAGGATAAAAGGTAACGGTTCTACGACAGAATCATTACCTTTCACGAGGGAAGGTAATGGATTTACGACAAAAACGTTACCCTTTGTGAGAGAAGGTAATGGATTTACGACAAAAACGTTACCCTTTGTGGGGAAATGTAATGGTCTTGGTCCAAAATCGTTACCTTTTGCGAGGAAAGTTAATGTTAATTTAGCTCGAAAACGTCACTTTGCGTGAAAAAAGGTAATATTAGAAAGGCGAACCGACCGCAGTCGACTGATAAACATCCTTATTACGATCGTTTCCGTTTTGCATCAGCGTTTATTTGCGTAGATCTGCGGCGATAGAGGTTCTTAAATACGTAAATGGGCTCGGTCTCAATTACATCTCCGTTAATAGGCATCCCGCCTCCGCTGATAGCCAATCTTTCGAGCGGATTACGGCGAAAGCTGGTGATCGCTGTCGCGGGATTTGCCGGGAAAACCGACCCCGCGGATGCAACCGTCGAAGATCTGCTTAACTATTTCCCAACTCGTTACGAGGACCGCTCTAATTTCATATCGATCGGTGAGCTCCAGCCGGGTATGGAAGCTGCAGTTGAGATCTATACAAAGATTTCGGGCGGATTTCAGGTCGGCCGCAATCGAAACCCGCGCCAACCGCAGCTTTTTCTATTCGAGATCAGTGGCAGTGATGCGTCGAATAGGTTTAAGCCCGTAGTCGTTAAATGGTTCGTTTCCGGAAAAAACGCTAAATCGATAATCCAGTATTATTCCGACCGCTTCGCCCGCGGAACACGTTTTGTCGCCTATGGCGAATGGGAATGGGACTCGCGGATCGGCACCTACTCTCTCAAAGTATCGAAACCTGAGGAGCTCGAGATCCTGCCGAAACCGGAAACGGCTGACGTAGCGGCCGATTCAAAGTCGCCGGCCAATGGCTCGGCCGCAAAGAAAACGACTTCTTCAGTGGGCAACGCTGAGACAGACGCGGACGAGGACGCAAGCGACCCGGTCTTTGCACCGATCCACACCGCACGCCGCGTTCCCATATACCGAAAGCTGGGTCCCTTTCAAACAAAACGGCTCCGCGAGATCGTGCATAGCGTTCTTGAGAGCCTTGACCGCTCGACCGTTTCCGATAACTTGCCGGAGGAGCTTTTGAAACGGCAAAACCTCATACCGCGTGCCCAGGCCCTCGCTGAGATCCATTTTCCGCCCGATGATTCATCGATCGCCGAATACGAAATGTTTCGAAGCCGGGCCCACAAACGGCTGATCTTCGACGAATTCTTTTGGCTCTCGTTCTCGATGCAGCTGCTTCGAGGCGAACGAAAGAAAGAGCCAAAGGGAACCGTCATCGAGATCTCTGATAAGACAAAGCAGCGGCTCAAGGACATGCTGCCATTTACTCTGACCGCCGCGCAGAAAAAAGTCATCGGGGAAATATTCGCCGATCTCAAGAGCGACGCTCCGATGAACCGCCTGGTACAGGGCGATGTCGGCAGCGGCAAGACGATCGTTGCCTTTCTGGCGATGTTCGCGGCGATGGAAAACAGTTACCAGACTGCCATGATGGCGCCGACCGAGATCCTCGCCGAGCAGCACTTTCGCAATGCTCAAAAGATCTTTGAAGGGACCGGCTACCACGTCGAGCTCCTCATCGGAAGCATGAAGGCCGCACACAAGCGCAACGTCCAGGCAAAGCTTGCCGCCGGGGATATTCATATGGTGATCGGAACGCACACCATCATACAGGAAAACGTCGGATTCGAGCGTCTTGGTCTTGCAGTGATCGATGAACAGCATCGCTTTGGAGTGCTCCAGCGGGCCCAATTGCGAGCCCTGGGTCTTAATCCCGACGTTCTGGTGATGACGGCCACGCCGATACCACGATCGCTGGCGATGACCGTTTACGGCGATCTCGATGTTTCCGTTATTGACGAGCTTCCGCCTGGCCGAACACCGATAAAGACGGTCGTCTGCGGTGAGGACAAACGCTTCGGGGTGTATCGCGGGATCGACCGCGAGATAAAACTTGGCCGCCAGGCATATGTGGTCTATCCCCTGATCGAAGAATCGGAAAAGATAGACCTCAAGGCCGCGACAAAGATGTACGACGAGCTACGGACGCGGATATTCCCGCATCTGAACGTCGGCCTGCTCCACGGCAGGTTGAAGGCCGCCGATAAAGATATCATCATGCGCGATTTCGTCTCCGGAAGGCTCAATATCCTCGTATCGACAACGGTTATCGAGGTGGGCGTCGATGTTGCAAATGCGTCGTTGATGGTTATCGAGCACGCCGAACGTTTTGGCCTGTCGCAATTGCACCAGCTTCGCGGACGAGTGGGCCGCGGGGTGGATCAAAGCTATTGCGTGCTGCTGACGGATTTCAAAAAGACCGCTATCGCCAAAGAAAGGCTCGGCATCATGCAGCAAACCACGGACGGTTTTAAGATCGCCGAGAAAGATCTGGAACTTCGCGGCCAGGGCGAGATCCTCGGAACACGGCAATCGGGCATTCAAAACTTCCTCGTTGGCAATATTGTTCGCGATCTCGACATTCTGATCGCGGCACGAAAAGAGGCCGAGGAATATCTGACGAAGCGCCGCCTGTCGCCTGAAACCTCGGCGATGGTAAAGATCGTCCGATCGGACAAACGCTTTCGGCTCGCGGGGGTTGGTTAGCTTTGCCCGCCTTACACCGCATACCTTACACTTTAACGATGCGTGTTATTGCCGGTATCTATCGCGGCCGTGTACTCAAGAGTCCGCCTGACAACAAAACCCGGCCCACTTCTGATCGTCTAAGAGAGACATTATTCGACATCCTTGGACCGCGGATTGACGAAGAGACACGATTTCTTGATCTTTGCGCCGGGACTGGCGCGATCGGGATCGAGGCGTTGTCGCGTGGGGCCGCTTTTGTAACGTTTGTCGATCGCTCAAAGCGCTCGTGTGCACTTATCGAGGAGAATCTCGACAAATTGGATATATCAGAAGCCGCAACGGACATTCAGGCACTCGCGGCTGAGAATTTTACCGGCCGAACGCACGAACAGCCGTGGGATATCGCTTATTTCGATCCGCCTTACGAATCTGATTACTCAATTGTCCTACACGATTTTGGCGATAAGCGCGATCTGCTTCGCGATGGAGGCATTCTTATCGTCGAGCACCACACAAAAAAACAAATGCCCGATGCGGTTGGTCAGTTACGCCGCTGGCGTGTTCTAAAACAAGGGGAAACGAGCCTAAGCTTTTACGAGAATTCTTAATTATTAATTGCTAATTATTAATTATATTTTTGTAGGTACTGCGTCTCCCCCCAAAAAGTAATGCGCAATTAAGAATGTATAATTAACAATTTGCATGAAGATCCTCGTCTGGCTAATTCTCTGTCTGATCTGGAGCACGACTTGGATCTTCATCAAGGTCGGTCTCGACGACCTGCCGCCGATAGCCTTCGAAGGTGCGCGGTTCCTGTTGGCGGTCGCGATCTTGTTTGTTCTGATACGCTTCCGGAATATTCAGCTCCCCCAGACGAGAAAGGAATGGGGTTTGATCGCGTTTACGGGTGTGCTGCAGTTCTCGATCAACTACAGTACCGTCTTTTGGAGCGAACAATTTATCACATCGGGTCTTGCCGCTGTTTTGCAGTCGATGATCACCGTCTTTGGATTGGTCCTTGCTTGGATATTCCTCCCGGCCGAACGTATTACGGCGCAAAAGATCATCGCCGTGCTTATCGGCGGCACCGGCGTGGCTGTTATCTTTTACGATCAGCTGCGGATCAGGAACTGGATGGCGTTTTGGGGATGCGTCGCCATCGTCGTCGGTTCATATGCGGCGGCGCAAGCGTCTGTTCTCATTAAATCAAAGGGCGGCTCGTTTCATCCGGCCGCACTTGTGTTCGGACAGATGATCTGCGGTCTGCCGGCGATAATTCTCTACAGCTTATTGCGCGAGGGTAATCCGTTAACGTTTCATTGGACGTGGCGTTCTGTCGTGTGTGTTCTATATTTGACACTTGTCGGCACGATTGCTGCGTTTTGGCTTTACTATTGGCTGCTCAGAAGGGTTGAATCGACCAAGGCGATGATGATCTCGCTTGTCACACCACTGCTCGCGGTCGTCATCGGGGCCGTAACTCTCGGCGAGAGCCTTCCGCCACAAACATTCTTTGGCGGCGTGCTGATCATCGGCGGGATAGGTTTGATCGTCTTTCGCCGAACTCCAAACAAGAAATCAGCCACAGAGATCACAGAGACAATTCCGGTGGGTCCTGCTCCTGCGGATTTGGAGTAAGTGCCAAAGCTAAGTATCTTAAATAATTAGATCTACCATGTTCTCTGTGATCTCTGTGGCAAATCATGCATTTTAAGTTCACAACAGCAGGGGAATCGCACGGCAAAGCGTTGGTCGCTATTGTCGAGGGCGTTCCCGCGCATCTTGCCATCGATGTCGACGCTATCAACCACGAGCTATGGCGGCGACAGCAGGGATATGGCCGCGGCGGCCGGATGAAGATCGAAACCGATAAGGTTGAAATACTTTCGGGCGTGCGTCACGGCAAATCTCTCGGCTCGCCCATCGCCATAATGATCGAGAACAAGGATTTTGTTCACTGGCAAGACGTGATGTCGGCCGAGGCCCCCGAAACCGAACCGAAGAATCCCCGAACCGTAACGCGCCCGCGTCCGGGACATGCCGATCTTGCCGGCGGGCAAAAGTTTGGAGCACGCGATCTGCGCGATATTCTCGAACCTGCCTCGGCCCGCGAGACCGCGGCCCGTGTCGCCTGTGGAGCTATCGCAAAACTGCTGCTTGCGGCGTTTGATATCGAGATCCGCAGCCACGTCATCCAACTCGGCGGTGTTCCAGAACCTCCCCTCGCGAAGACATGGGACGAGATCGGAGCTATGCAAACTGATTCACCACTCAATTGTGCTGACGAAACTGTGCAAACTGAAATGATGGTTCTTATCGACCAGGCAAAAGACGACGGCGACACCATCGGCGGTATCTACGAGATCGTCGCCCGCGGTCTTCCGGTCGGGCTCGGTGCTCATACATCATGGGAAGACAAGCTCGATGGCCGCATCGCACGCGCGATAATGTCTATCCACGCGACAAAAGCGGTCGAGATCGGCACCGGGGTCGCAAACGCAGGCAAACCCGGTTCCGAGGTGCACGACGAGATCTATTACGAGACTGATGATTCGGGCGGAACCCTTACGGGCGAAAACGCGACTGTGAACGAGCGTGCAAACGTCGAAAATAAGACCGAGCGTGCATCCGGTCATTTTGTACGCCGCACAAACCGCGCCGGCGGCATCGAGGGCGGCATCACAAACGGCGAAGAGGTCCGCGTCCGTGGCTATATGAAACCAATTTCCACCTTGCGGAAGCCGCTTCACTCCGTCGATATTGACACCAAAGCCGAAGATCTCGCCGCCTTTGAACGCTCCGACATAACGGCCGTCCCGGCGGCGGGCGTTATCGGCGAATCAATGCTCGCGATAGTCCTCGCCAATGCCATGCGCGAGAAATTCGGCGGAGATTCGATGGAAGAGATGTTGGCAAATTTTGGCTCCTACCGGGATCGCATCGGTTCGTATTAATTAAGTGGCAAGGTACGACAGCTAGAAAATGCATCACTTGCCGATATCGTGCCGATATTGCATCCCCGGCCATGAGAGTTTGTCGACGGCCGAGTAAGCGGATGACAACGCTGACTCCAGGTCAACTCCCGACGCCGTAACCCCAAGAACACGCCCGCCCGCGGTGATATAAAGGGATGAGGGAGGAGGGATGACGGAAGAATCTTCTATTTCATCCTTCATCCTTCCGCCTTCATCCTTTTGTACCGCCGTTCCTGCGTGAAATATTTCGACGTTCGGTATCGCCGTTGCCTCATCAAGTCCCGCGATCACATCTCCGGTTCGCGGCTTTGACGGGTAACCTTCGGCGGCGAGAACAACGCATGCGGAGCTTCCCGCCCGCCATTTCATGTCGAGTTCGTTTAATTTACCCGTCAGCATCGCATCGCAGATATCGACAAGGCTGGATTCGAGTCTGACAAGGATCGCCTGCGTTTCAGGATCGCCAAAGCGGACGTTGTATTCGAGTACCACGGGACCGTCGCCGGTCATCATCAAACCCACAAAGAGAACGCCCCGAAATGGAAACCCCTCTCGCACGCAGCCTCTCAACGTGGGCCGGATGATCGTATCGGTTATCTCTGCGATCTGCTGATCGTCTAACAATGCGGCGTCCGTGATAGCTCCCATGCCCCCGGTGTTTGGCCCCGTATCCCCGTCGCCGATCCGCTTGTGGTCGCGTGTCGCGGGCATAAGGGCAAAATCCTCACCGTCGGCGAAAGCGAGCAGCGATATTTCACGTCCGGTCAGGCATTCCTCGAGAACTATCTTTTGCGCGGCGGCTGACCCGACCAGCTCTTCCATCTCGTTGATGGCGTTTATCGCCTCTCGGCGGTCCTTTGCGACAATTACGCCCTTTCCCGCCGCCAAACCGTCAGCCTTGACGACAATCGGCGTTGATTCATTTCCAAAATCGCCGCTTTCAATCTCGAGTACCGCGAATCCCGGTGAATGCGCTGTCACATACCTGGCCGTTGGCACACCGTGGCGGGCCATAAAATCCTTGGCAAATGACTTGCTTGATTCGAGCTGGGCTGCTTCGCGTGATGGTCCGACGATACGCAGTCCCAGATGATTAAATTCGTCAACGACACCCATTGCCAACGATGTTTCGCCCCCGACGAATGTAAGATCGACATCGTTTGATTGCGCAAACGATGCAAGAGTTGGCACATCATCGACTCTGATCTCCACGCATTCCGCGACACGCGCGATACCTGCATTACCGCTTGCGCAATACAAACGAGTGACCCGTGGGTCCTTGCGAAACGCGTAACATAGAGCATGTTCGCGTCCGCCTGATCCTATTACCAATATGTTCATTTGAGTCGTTTACAATCCAGGCATCCGGACGACATTGCTTGACAGTCAAAACCTAAGGTTGTATGGTCAAAAAATATCATTTATTAAATTTCTTGGGTAATAGTCGGTCCGCCTCACCGTTTAACTTACTATAAGATTTTCGTGCCGGTACCGGTGGATACCTGACAATGAAAAAACTAGTCATGACCGCGGGCGAACTACAAGAGACAAGGGGTATGGCGGTTACTACATCCGATAACGCGGAAGAGCAATTCAACGATCTAAGCATAACCTGCATCGATTGTTCGCAGGAATTTGTGTGGACCGCCGGTGAACAGGCGTTCTTTCATCAAAAGAACCTGCTAAATCCTCCTAAACGCTGCAAAGAATGCAAGAAAGCGAAGAATCGCCGGCTCGAGGCGATCGAGCTCGCCCGTCTTACAGGTAAACCACACAAGATCGAGGTACGCGCCCAGTGTGCCAAATGCCATCAAACAACCACGATACCGTTTTATCCATCGCAGGGTCGACCGGTTTATTGTCGTACCTGTTTTACTGATATGAAGGCGGAATCCGCCAACGGGTCCTCATCTACGTAAACGGCTTATCCGCCCACATGCACGTTCGGCCGCATATCAGGGTCGGCTTCGGCCTGACGCAATATTTCGCGCGTAACGGGTGCCGTGTCGCCTTCGCCAAATAATATATATCGAGCCAAATACATGATCGGATTTCCCTCGCTCCATCCAAAATAGACGTGCGGGATCTTCCCGGTTCTATCGCGTAGATAGAGAAGGAACGCGGCGATCGCGTTTGGAACGGCAGGGGCCTGCGTGCGAAGGACCTTGTAACCATCGACATCAACGCCGCGTATCGTTAGCCGTCCCTTGAATTCAGACGCATCGCCAGTTTCCACCTCGTAGAAAAGAATGGGGTCGGAAGATGGAATGTGATTGTCAACACGTTTCTCGTGTTCCTTGAAGCGATATTCCGTCATATCACCGGTCTCGCGCCGGTTAGTCACTATGCGGATCTCGCCCTCCTCATCGACCTCGTCAAGAAAGGATTGCGCAAGTGCGTCAAGCTCGATCCTGTCGATCCTGACCTCGGTGGATCGCATTGCTCTCGAAATAAACGATGAAGCGATGATAGTGAATATAAAAAAGGACGCTATCTTAAGGCCGTCGGGCCGCTCGATCATGTTAGTTACCGTCGTATAGACAAAAACGATCGAAATAAGGTAAAACGCCCAGGTCTTGTTACTTCTCCGCCGGCGAGCTGAAATAGTGACGGCAATCGCGGCCGAAGACATTAATACCAATACACCCGTCGCATAGGCGCCGCCTTGAGCGTCGACATTTGCCTTGAATATCCACGTAACGACAAAACAGATAGTAGTAAAGACCAAAACGAGTGGGCGTGTCGCTCGCGACCATTCAGGAGCCATCCCGTATCGCGGTAGATACCGCGGGACGATGTTCAACAGTCCCGCCATTGCCGAGGCCCCGGCGAACCAGAGGATCAAGATAGTGCTGAGATCGTAGAACGTTCCAAACCATTCACCAAGGTATTTATGGGCGATGTAGGCCAGTGCCCGCCCGTTTGCCTTTCCGGCTTCGGTTGACGCACCCGCAGCATTCTGAGCGGCCGAACAGGCACAGAATTCCGGTGGTTGATGACTCGAGAGATCGGCTCCGCAATCGACACTTGGGCAGAATTCCTGACGCGGGATAATGACGCTTGTTATAAAGCTGCTGGCAATGAGCATAAAGCTCATTATCAAAGCCGCAGTCGTCAGGAGTCGGCGGGTGTTACCTATTCGATTAGGCCGCTTGATCAATGGCATCACCGCGACCCCGGTTTCGAATCCCGAAAGACCAAGGGCGAGCCGTGGAAAGCTCATGACGGAAAGAAGCAGGACGCCGGCAAACCCGGCGACTTGAAAGCCGCCAAGCGACATCTTCGTCGCAAATAGAGCCGTTCTCCAATTGGACAACAAATCAGGGTGGCGCGTGACCTCGAATAGACCGTACCCGATCACGATCACGTTCAGCGACAGATATACCGCGACAAGGATGACGGCAATACCGATGGCCTCTTTGAATCCTTTAAGAAAAACGATCCCAAGCAGCGAGATCAAGATAAAGGTAACCACAACCGGATGGTTGAGAAACGGGAGTGACGACCTTACGAATGGATTTTCTATGACATGCGACGTCGCGTCCGCTGCCGAAAGGGTGATCGTAATGACGAAATCCGTCGCTACGAAGCCGAGCAGCACCAGGACGAAGAGCTTGCCTTTCCATCGCGAAAGCAGCGCTTCCAGCATTGCTATCGAGCCCTCGCCATGGGGGCTCTCGCGCGCGACCCGGGCATATATGGGGAGTGCTCCGAACAGGGTCAGCAGAACGAGAATGAGCGTTGCAACAGGTGAAAGAATGCCGGCCGCAAGAAACGCGATACCCGGTTGGTAACCGAGCGTGGAAAAATAGTCGACGCCGGTCAGACACATCACTTTCCACCACGCATGGCTGTGATGCCGACCTTCGGGAGCTGCCGGGCCTTCTATCTCGGCTACGCTTCCACTGTAGAGCCACCGTTTGAACCAGCCTGCTTCACTAGTATTCATACCCCGCAAAAAGCAAAAAGACCGCTCTGTCTTAATGACGCGCGGTTTCGACGAAATCTGGCAAATAGATCAGTGATCATTACAGCCGGAGCGATCCAACAGTTTCGAATTCCGGTGAAACAGATAAGATTCTACGCTGATTATCACGAACGTCAAGTAGTGTGACTGACACAAAAAAACGGGGACGCCGTCTCCCACACCGTCGTCCCCGCGCCATATCCAAAGGACATGACTGATGTTCACCGGGAGGTGAACAAGCTAATTATGCATACGGCCAACAGAAAACGCAACCGTTATAAATATTATCTTTAGCGCGGATTATTTAGATTGAGTGCGCCGATCATAACGGCCCGCGATCCCTTGTCATCAATGGTGAAAAGAGAGTATACGCCGGCGGGTGCACCCAGATCGACAGAAACGACAAAACTGATGACCGACACGCCGTCGCCAAAGTCGTGACCCGTTAACGACGCAGGATCAACATGGATAAAAGGCGAAGCAAAGCCAACGGCTAATTTCGTCGGATCGAGTCCTTTGCCGCCAAGGTAAACCGTCTCTTCCCTACCGGGTTCAAGTGAAATACCGGACTCGGCCAACTGCGCGTTCTTGCCAATATAATCTAACGAGAGATCGGTAGCATCCGGGACGATCTTTTGATTTATTGTCTTCGCATCGCCAGGCTCAACATCGACTGATCCAAATTTCGCGGTCGGGGCCCCGGCTGATGGGGTGTTTCCTTTCCAAAAGAGGTTATACGAGCCCGACGGGAGTCCGCCCAAATGGAAGCTGCCGTCGCCAGAAAGGTCGACCTGACCAAAGACACGGCCTGTTTCGCTCTCCTCGGCCCACACCCTGATGCTTTTTCCGGCACGCGGGCCGACAAAGTTCAACCGTCCCGAAACAACTGCACAGCAGTCGTGAACCCCCTCATTGGGTCCGTAGAGGTCTCGTATAGCCGAGATGTCGCTGTCGGAAAGCGACCTTGCCGAAAAGTCCGGTAAGCCAAAGGTCCCGTTCCTGGGAATGTTATCTGCCATTGTCGCGCCGAGGACGGCCGAATGATGGAGGCCGAGCAAGTGCCCGATCTCATGCGTCAACGTCGCCTGGAGATCATAGGTCCCGAAAGTACCGTCGGTCGAGAATTGTTGGAATGGATTCAAGACAATATCGGCTTCCGTAATAAAGCTCTTCGCATTATAAAAGCCGCGGGTCTTGGCCGAGGAAGTTTGGGCATCCTTAGCGAAAAACAAAACGTTTTCAGGCGAGGCCGCGATAGTGATCAAGCTAATGCCGTCGCCGGCGGGCCCGGCCGGGCTGACACTTTGCCTATCGGAACCCCAGCTGATATCAAACTGTAGATCGGCGACTTCCTGCCACGCCTTAAGGCTGCGTTGAACAGCACCCATAACATCGCTGTCAAACTTGATGTTGGCATTCGGTCTGAGAAGCGATGTTGAAACCGCTATCTTAACGGTACGGTCCTTCCAGCGGATGCGCTGAGGCTCTTGCCTTAAAGGTGCGGGCACGCCGGCGACTGAAAACGTCAACGCCGCCTCTGATTCGGACACACTGGCAAACGCGCTGCCGGCGATGGCAACGGCTAGAATGAACGCGATTATTGATCGAATCAGGAGCTTCATCAAACAGCGGTCTTAGCTGATATTTTCGCTATCCTGTCTCCCGACCCCTTCCAGATCGGCAAAACCGACTATTAGCAACAAAGTTACAAGTGCCAGCGTCGCCAGGACGTAAAGTATCGAAATTTGTTCATACGCGATCAGTGTTCCGATAACTACCGCAACCACGAGCATCCAGAGAAGGGCGAGTGTCCGCCGGCTAAACCTTTTTGTGTTTCGTGCCATTACTATTATTTATAACTTATATTAACAAAGAATTACCAGGAATCAGTCAACAACCCGCAAAGGTAGTTCCTTTCCAGCCCTGGTTTTATCTTCGTTAGCGGCCGACGGTGGGAACTTTCGCTTCCCCCCTCCTCGGGACGCGACATCTATTATATCAAATGGCTTAAGAACTTCATCAACGGCTTCACCGTCTTTTATCTTCCCAAGGTCGGCATCGATTATCTTGGTATCAGTTCCGACCCTTCGAAATATGCTGACTTTGCCGCCATCGGCATCTTTTGCAAGTCCGCCGGCACTCGCGACGGCACGGCTAACGGTGATCTCCTGCCTGGTATAAACCGGCCTCGGATTGTTCACCGCACCGATCACGTATACGGGAACGGCCTTTACGACTTCTATCAGATCGCCGCTAAGGATCGGTATATTCGCTTTCGCGTCACCTTTTAACAGATCACTGATCTTCACGGTGATCGTCTGCGGGCCGCTGTCGCGCGAAGGATCCGATTGTTTCTCGATGACCTCTCTATTGCTCAAGACGTCCGAAACGCAGCTAAGGTTACGCGGTCGGTAAATGGTTATCTCACCACTCGCATCATCGGTGAATCCGCCGGTGAGAACTATCAACTCACCGAGACGTACCATTCGCAGGATCCGAAACCTTGTCGGTGTCCGCACCGCACCATTCATTCTTACAACCGCCCGATTCGACCTGTCGATTATCTTTACGACTATCTTGGGATCACGAAGACTCTTGCTAAACGCTTTCGTGATATCAGCGGCGACGGCTGTCTCACTGCGGCAGAGAGCGTAGATCGGGTCACCAAAGCTTAAGGCGTTAATGTAGCCGTCCGGGGTAATAGTCCCGCGCCAGTCATACTCAAACCCGCCGAGCACATCCACGTCGATCACATCGCCAAGATGAACCAGATCTTCTTCTGATTGGTTTGCTTGAGGGGTCGGGCTCGGGGTCGGGGTTGGCGAAATTTGCTGCGCTCTGGCGAGCGTCGAAAGAGAGAATAGAGCGCAAAGAATAAACCATAGGAACACGCGGTTATTCTTCACCATGCACTTCCCTCGCCGGATCGCCGGCGCAACACTAACCGGCACTCTTTTCCTGTTTATTAGGTACTTTCGAACTGCCCTTTTTCCTTTTGCTTCGTCCTACGGTACCGGGGACCGCAAATCCTATGAACTCCCAATTACACTTATCGCAAAGGAGATGGTAACGACAGATCAATTTGGAAAGAAAAGGTGTCGGCCGGTAGCCGCGTTTGACTCGATCACTTCGACACCTGGGGCAACGTTGGGAAATCATTGTGTTTTATTTTCTTATCAAATACCGTTTTTCACAATAGCGGCAGCCTCGCTATTTGTCGTTTTCAAGAATTCGGATCCGGTCGATCTCTTCATTGATACGCTTTGCTAACTTTTCGCGGTCCGTATTCTGCACATTGTCGCGGCCAAGATAAAAAAGAACATCTCGGTAGAGGCTCTTGGCTTGTGTCAGATCACCTTTATATTCCGCACGTTCGGCCCTCTCGATCAACTGCGAAACTTTCACCGAAACCACAAGTTCCTTTAGAAAATCGTGAGTTTCGACAAGCGTTACTTCGTCAGGGTAAGAAGCCAAAGCCGATTCTATCACCTGCAGCGCATTTTGAGCGGCTTCGATCCGTCTTGCCGGCGTCGCGAGATTTCGCGCATCACCTGAAAGTGAACGTGTTTCGATCTCGGCCCACCGCAGCATATGATACCTGTGATACTTCGCAGCCGCCGTGCGGCCTTTCAAAAGAGCACTTAATCGAGGTGAGCCGGCGCTCACCGTCTTTAACTCATGATCGTTACGTGCCAAATATTGGCTGCAGAGCTCAAAAACCTCGCGGTGGCCCGACGCGAATTTATTTAATACCTTTGCGGCATCAGATTTCTGCCGGATCTCATTTAAAATATCCGCGTTCTTTTCAAGCGTCAGCTTATGTGCATCCGGCTTTTCGCTCACTCGCGGGAAAGCCCCATACACGTTTTCATCCAGGCGGCGCTGTTGCATTAGCAATCGACTGCGGGCCCGTCTCAATATGACCTCTCTGAGGATCACGGCTCCGGCCAGGAGAATGCTTGCGCTGATACCGGCCGTCACCCACGGCGTATCTTCTCCGTCATCGTGCAGGATACCCCAAACGATGAAGAAGAACGCCGCCGCGATTGCGACCGAAAATACATAGTAATTCGACGCAGGCAGCCAGAATGGCCGGCGAAGGTTATTGGCGCCGCTTTGCGAGTATCGAACGTCATGCGAGATAGAGCGTCTGCCGCGCGAATTTGCCATTCGAGGGGGTGGCAAGGTATAAACAAGTCTCCTAACCGCGAATAATACTGAGATCTTTGAAATCGAATGTCAACACGTTGTTGTCGCTTATGACGTGATCAGCGCCAAGAACAGCGGCTTCCCTGATCCCGGCAAGTTCTATCTGGTATAATTTTGAGGCGTGAAGAATCGAAAGAAAAAGTCGTCGAATCCGCGACAGATCTTTGATTCGATAAGAAAGCCGACGGCACCGCCGACGCAAAAGTTCGGTGGTTCGGCACCCGAGGAAAAGGTCCGTCCGTCGGGCAGAAAGGCAAAGCATAAGAAGAAGGCAGACCTGGATAGCTTAACTAACGGTCAGGGGGATAAATAGTGGCAGCAAAAGTAGAATCCGTTTGGGCACGGCCGGGAATGGCGGTTACGTTTCGCACAGAGATAATGCCAAATGTCTCGCGCGACGAGCGAACGTTTCGAGTGTCGGAGGTATTGCCCAATGGACGTGTTCGCCTTGACGGATTTGCGGGTGAATTTCGTGAAGCCGCATTCGAGCCCGTGACCTTTATTCGCACGGATGGTAATCGATAGCTACCACTCGTATACTTTTCCGACCTCGAGTATCTCCACCTTGGGGAGGCGAGCGGCGGCGATCTGTTCTACGACCTGGGACCGGTACATAGGTTTGATATTTATAACGAACACGGGGCACCCAGAATTCTCAAGCTTTTCGATCTCCCTCTTTAGTCGAGCCGGCGTCAGATGGTAAGAGACCGACGCCAGATCTGCCAACTCGTTGGGAAAGGCACATTCGACAAGAACCGCTCTCAGATCCCGGATCGAATTACATACTGTCCAAAAATCATCCGTCTCGGCCGTATCGCCGCTTATAGCGACCGAGCCGCCGTTATCTGAAATAATGAAGCCGCTCGCGTTTACCTGGTGATTGACCGGGACGCTCTGAATCTTGAGGTGCTTGACGTCAAATTTGCCGCCACGTTCATATTCTCTATATTCAACGACGGACGTGTTGTGATTTGAAAGCTCTGAAAATCGCGGGTATATCGACCAGTTAAATACGTCCCGTTCGAGGGTTTCGATCATCTGCCGCGTAGCATGGATGCAGATCGGTTCAGTCAAGGTCGCAAAAAGGTCATCGATGAACATTGGCAGCCCGGCGATATGATCGAGATGCGTATGACTAAGGACAATATCACGGATCTGGGAACGTTGCCGGTCCGTGCAGGAAAAAGCAAGGCTTCCGGCGTCGATCGCAACGCGATCGTCGATGATGATCGACAATAAATGCTGACGTGGTGAAGCACCGCCGCTTTCGTCGATCGTGCTTGGAAGCATTTGAAGTCGCATCTTAGCTCAGTGTAGGGAGAGTGCCTTTTATCGAGCGCAAGTCTGGCCGCGCCCGCCGTCGATCTCATAGGTTGCGCCCGTTATCCACGAAGCTTTGTCGGAAGCAAGATAATAGATAAGGTCAGCGACCTCTTCGGGCGAACCAACGCGGCCGATCGGATGCGTCGTTTTCGAATGTTCAAGAAATGCGTTGTAAGCATCGTCCGGCATCCCGCCGCGTTTATGGAGATTGGTCACAACGACACCCGGGTTAACGGCATTGACCCGAATCCCGCTTGCCGCGAGTTCGAGCGCCGCACACCTTGTCAGCTGATCGAGGCCTGCCTTTGATACGCAATACGCGATCAGGTTCGGAAATGAACGCGGTCCTGCAACGCTCGAAACATTGACGATATTTCCTTTGGTTTCAGCCAAGTGAGGCGCACATCTCTGCATCAGAACAAAAACCGACCGCAGGTTGATATTCATCATCTTGTCCCAATCGTCAAGCGTGGTAGATTCGACAGTGCCGTTCTTGATCGTGCCCGCCGCATTGACAAGAACGTCTATTCGACCGAATGCATCCATCGTTTCTGAAACAATTCGGTCGAGCAACGTCAGTTCGGTAATATCCGCTAACAACGTCTTGATCGAACCGCGACTTGATTTGACGCTGTCACTTACAGCATTCAATTCCTTCTCGTTCCGACCGACAGCGGAAACATTAAAGCCGTTCCGCGCGAAACTCTTGGCGGCCGCGCGCCCGATACCGCTGCTTGCTCCTGTTATGACGGCAACTTTTTCACCCATAGTACTCGAGTGGAAGATTTTGTGGAGTTAAGCATAGCAATGATAGACGAAATCTGGCAAACCATATTCTCGTTAACCAAAAAAACAAAAAAAGCGGCCGCCATGGCCGCTTATGTACCCGATTGAGATGGCTCAATATTTCTAGGATTCTGCCGGATGCGGAACTGAATTGAAAAGTCGATCAAATGCCGTTCTGGTTTCCTCACTCTTACGCTGCTTGAGGTCTGCCACCCACCCACCGACTGTCGCCACGACGTCGCGTGCGGGAGTCCTTGCAATCTTTTTTGCCTTTCTCTTTGGCGATGCCAATTTTGCATCGGCCTTCTTAATTACTCTTATCTTTCCTTTCTCTGTCATTTTATTTACCCGCTTGTAATTTGATACGAGCGCACACAACTCAACCATTGAGGCGCCTCTTGTTTCGCATTTTGCAAAGAAAATCCGGGAGAATTTGCGATTTGCTAACGATTAGATTACGAACGATCCACAGAAGTTGTTTCGTGAATCTTTATTTATCGTTTCTTTTCTAATACTTAGTAAAACACACTTCCGATCATAAATGAAGCCAAACGGCTGGTACGCCGATTGCTGACAATATCGGCATCGATGGCCATATTTGACGTTATTATCATCTATCTCGCGTGCGGCGCTCCCTTTGGCATGTATCAAATGGTGGCTCGCCGCCCCGCGACTGCGCGAAACGCGGCCGTCTTTGCCGCCATGCACGTCATACTCTGGCCGTTCTTTGCCGCCTCGGCGTTGATCTATCGCGGTCAAAATGGCGAAGCTTCCTCACAGCGGCTTGTTGACGACGAAATCGACCGTATCCGTATCGAGATGGAGAAGATCGCTTTTGCCAACAGTTCGGTTTCGTTGGTCTTTGAATTCCGTGAAGTTTTTTATCGGTATGCAGGCCTTTCAGAGGCAGCGAACGCTGCAGTTGAGCAAGCTGGGGACTTCTTTATCGCGGAACTTTCGAAAGGCCCTGATCCTCAAGTAGCCGCTGCGTGTATCGCACGTCGAAACCGCGAGATATTGAAGCTTCACCAGACCGAGGCCCGTAATGATTTTGTCGATGCGATCTCCTTTCTGTTGCTCGAGGCCTTTGGAAGATCTGATCTTCTCTCGTTTGCCGTTCGGCTTGCCAAACACGTGAAGGATGCGGACGCTATCGATGAATTGAATACTCTATATATCGCCCCGTCTGACTTTCCCATAGCCACATCTGACGCCGATCCAGTCAAGAATAGTCGCGTAACGTCGACGACCGCCTAAGCAGGGCGTTTGCCTTTGCGCCCACGTTTGCTTTGTTATCCCAAAGGTTCGGATTTACTATTTAACCGATGTTGGTACTGCTGCATCTGTTTTCGCTATTCCTGCTCGTCGCTCTCGGATTCTATGTTTTCGTCGCCGACCCAAGGAAACGGGCCCATCAAACGTTTGCCGCTTTCATTGCATTCCTTGCGATCTGGACCATCAAGGACCTGATCTTCTGGAATTTCTATCCACGCGATTCGACAGCGGGATGGTGGGCGTCGGCAAGTTTTATCACGGCCTTGCTTATGCAATATGCAATGGTGGTGTTTGCATGGGTCTTTCCCGAAAACGCACACACGCCGCGACGACGAGCCGCGATAATCTTCGCTCCGGGACTTGTATTTATCCCGGCTGCTGTATTCGGCCTACTCTGTCAGCGTGTCGGCTTCGAAAACGGCAGATTCGTTATCGATCTGACGCCGATCGCCTACGCGTTTGTCCTATACGTGTATTTCTTGTTCTTTTACGGAGCGACGGTCCTTTTCAATAAATACCGCAAATACCGCGGTACGCAGGCGGGTCAGCAAGTCGGTGCAATTATCTGGGGGCTTGCGATCACTGGCATCCTTAAAACGATCGCGAATATCGCACTTCCCTTTTGGGGGAATTATGATTTCCTTCCACTGAGTGCGATCTTCGTTCTTCCCGGCGTTCTGATCTTCGCTTACGCCATACTCAACTTTCAACTCTTTTCGCTGCGGACCGCTCTCCACCACTTCCGGCTTTTTCCGCTCACTTACAAGGTTGCATTAAGCATCGCCTCGGTTGCCATTGTAAGCTTTGCCATATTCCAAATACCTATCGTGTGGTGGGCCTTTCGAAACGGAATGGACTACGAAGCGTGGCGCCGCTATCTAGTCTTCAGCATAATTTCTGCTCTGGTCCCCAATCTGCTGCTGCTGCTCCTGGTGCTAAGAACCGTTTCGCGTCCGCTGCAGCGAATCACCCTCGCTGCTGTTCAGGTTACAAAAGGAGCATATGGCACCGAGGTCGATCTCAGGAAGAGCAATGATGAGATCGGTTTACTCGCGGATTCGTTCAATGAGATGAGCCGCAAAATGGCTTCGGACATCGATGAACTGCAGCGTCTTAACCAACAACTGATCCATGCCGAAAAGCTCGCTGCAATGGGCACGCTCGCCGCGGGCGTCGCACACGAGGTCAATAACCCGCTGGCATCGATCTCGTCACTGGTACAGATGCTCCGCTCCGGGGAAGGTCATTCGACGGGGACACGTGAAAAACTAAAGTTGATCTCGGAACAGATCGACCGCATTAAACAGGTTACCGCCGACATGACCAATCTTGCCCGCAACCGGCCGGCGGCTAAAAGCGATATCGATATAAACTCAGTTATCAGGGCCTCGCTGCGGCTCGCGAGCTTCGACGCGTTGTTTCAGAAGCTCGACTTGCGATGTGATCTAAGCGACCAACTCCCCGTCGTGTATGCCGATGAGGACCAGTTGCAGCAAGTGTTTCTAAACCTTTTCCTGAACGCCCGCGACGCCATGAAAGACGGCGGCACGTTGATCGTCAAAACCAATACCGACGGCGGTGAGATCGTCGTTGAAATAGCTGACACCGGCGTCGGCATACCGGTCGACGAATTATCAATGATCTTTGACCCTTTCTTTACAACAAAGTCCGCCGGCGAAGGCACGGGTCTCGGACTCGCGGTCTGCTACGGTATCATAACGGCTCACAATGGGCGCATCGAAGCTGAATCTGCCAACGGCAGCGGAACACGCTTTGTCGTAAGGCTGCCATTAACGTCGGATACTTAGGTCCGGCGCCGGAAAGAGTTTGATAAGCATCAGCCGTAAGATCGAAATTTTACAACCAATTGTGAGATTCTTACCTCTTAACCCTTACCTCAAACTCTCAAACCAATTGGGGATATGAAAAATTTAAGTTGTCTCGCACTCTCGCTTGCTTTACTTATCGGTCTATTTTGCTGCGGCACCGCTAGCGCCAAGGACGAATGGATACAGGTCAGGTCAAAGAATTTTTTCCTTGTCGGCAACGCTTCTGAAAAGGACATCCGCAAGGTCGATACCCGTCTCGAAGAGTTCCGCGAGACATTACGCCAGTTGTTCCAGAAGATCAGCTTCGTCTCGTCGGTACCGACCAATGTCGTTGTCTTCAAGAGCGATTCGGCTTATAAACCGTTCAAGCCAAAACGTGCCGACGGCAAGACCGACAACTTTCTTGCCGGTTATTTCCAGCCGGGCGAGGACGTCAACTATATAACCTTATCGACGGAGCGAGATGACATTGAAACGTTTAGCGTCATATTTCACGAATATGTTCATTCGATCGTAAACACCAACTACGGCAAATCGAATGTACCTGCCTGGTTCAATGAGGGCTTGGCTGAGTATTACTCGACCTTTGCGATCGAGGATGATCAAAAAGTAAAGCTCGGTCTGCCGCTTGGTCGGCACGTCAAGCTGCTGCAGGGTTCCAAACTCATACCGCTCGACACACTCTTTAATATCAGTAATCGCCAGCTGCCCGAGACGGGTGATCATTCGCGCAGCATCTTTTACGCCGAATCATGGGCTCTCATTCATTACCTGATATTTAACGAAAAGTCGGATGCGTTGTATAGATTTCTGAATGCTCTTCTGAAAGGCGAGCCCGCGGAAACCTCCTTTAAGGACGCATTTCAGATCAGCTATGCCGACCTCGAGAAGGCGCTTCAAAAGTACGTCGGGCAAAGCAGCTTCATGTATCGCGAATTTACGTTTAAGGAAAAGCTAAACTTTGATAGTGGCACTAAGGTCGCTCCGTTGACCGAATCTGAAAGTAATACATATCTCGGCGACCTGCTTTATCATTCTGATCGCGCCGATGAAGCCGAGCCTTACCTTCTGAACGCTCTAAAGCTTGATGCGGGTTCGAGTTTGGCCAACACAACCCTAGGTATGGTCAAGCTGCATCAGCGGCAATTTGCGGATGCCACAAAATACCTCGAAGCAGCGATCAAGGAAGACCAGCATAATCATCTAGCATATTACTGGTACGCGAGGCTGCTCAGCCGTAAGGCCAGCGACGAGTTCGGCTATGTGAATAAATTTCCGGCCGAAACGGCAAGCAAGATGCGGGACGCTCTCAAAAAGGCTATCGCCATCGATCCCGGATTCACTGATAGTTATGAACTACTGGCGTACGTCGATACGGTCAATGACGAGGACCTCGATGACGCGCTGTCCGCGATGCAAACGGCCTTGAAGTTCCAGCCCGGTAATCAACAGTATTCGCTACGGATCGCCGATATCTATGCGCGCCAGCGAAAGTTTGCCGATGCCCTCGGGATCGCAGAGAAGGTAGCCAAAACTACAGACGATGCCGAACTAAAGCAGCGCGCCGAATCAATGATGTCTTCGCTTCGCCAGGTGCAGGAGTATAACGACCGCGCCTCAGCGATGAGAGCCGCTGGCCGTCCCACCAGTGGATCCTCACCGACTCTTAGAAGAGGAGCGCCCGAGCGGGAACCGAGTCCCGAGGAGATAGAAAAGGTGCAAAAAGCGGCCGAATTGAGGTCGGTCAACGGTTTACTTAGGAAGTCGCATGACGGCGAAACTCGAACCCTCGGCCATATTCAGAAGATCGACTGTAAAGCGCGACCAGTCGCTTTTCTCATCAAGACACCTTCGGAATCGTTTACGTTGACGAGCAACGATTTTAGTTCGCTCGAGGTCAACCTGTTCACGCAGATGGCTGGATCAATGCAAGTCGGCTGTGATGCTGATCTATCGGCCGTCGATGCCGTGATCACATACAAACCGTCCGCCGGAGGCGCGGCGTCGAACAAACGTGGCGAATTGGTGTCGCTTGAATTTGTATCGCCGGACTTCCGATTCCTTTCCGCCGCGGAGATGGAAGAGCCGGCTGCCCAGACTATTATCGTCGAGACCGATGATGCAACACGACCCCCGCCAATCGTGATCTCTCAAACGACGGCCCCCGTTGATCTTGACCAGACGCGGCGGGAAATGATCCTTGCAGCCATCAAGAACGCCCTTCATAAACCTGCGGCCGGCGAAAAACGCGAGATGGGATTTCTGGACAAGATCGAATGCTCATCCAAAGGCGTATTCATGATCCTGCGAACACCGACCGCCACCCTTCGGCTGCTAAACGCATCGCCTCAGACGCTTCCGATAAAACTATTCACGCCTGATCTTGAGGGAGTGCAGTTTGGCTGTGGGGTCAAACCCATCGAGATCCCAGCCGTATTCGTCTATAAAGACGCTCCGGATTCAAAAGCGAAGACCGCCGGCGCCATTGTTTCGCTCGATTTCGTGCCGAAAAGCTTTGTGCTGGATTGATCTCAACGGTGATGATGTTGAAGCCTCACAAAATACTCTTTGCCGTTCCATCACCGGTTCGATGAGTGACGTTTGCCGCCTCCGATCGATCGGGGCTTGCTTACGCCGGTTGTATGCTGGTGATGGACTGTGCGATTAATAATTTATTCGACGCTCATTTGACTCAATAAACATCCCCATTTGCTAAAATGGAGCTTTTCAAATACGCATTTGAAGGGGGACTAAGATTCAAATGATCGATCAACATTCTGCGGCGGCGATGCCAGAGCCACCGCCCGGGGCTCAATTACTTAGAATAGGAACTGCTTTCTTCGGTTCCGCCGCTTTATACGTGGCTGCCAAGCTCGACATTGCTGAGCATCTCGCAACGGGTCGAAAAACAGCGAGCGAACTTGCCGAGTTGACCTGCACCGATGCGGGAGCCCTTTATCGTCTGTTGCGTGCATCGGCGATGACGGGTGTCTTTAGCGAATTGGAGAATCAAACTTTCGCAAATACGCCGTTGAGCGAAACGCTTCGCGACAGTGCTCGTGATACAACGCGTCAACTTGTGATCTGGATGCTGGAAGAGCCGCACTGGCGGGTCTATGGAGAGCTGCTTTATAGCGTTCAGACCGGCAAAACCGCCTGGGACAGGGTTTATGGGGAGCCTGTATTTGAATCGCTGTTCGGGTCCCAGCGAGAGCTCGGCGAAACATTTAACCGGGCGATGACAAGCTATTCGCTGCAGACGATACCGGCGATCCTTGCTGCATATGACTTCTCGGGAGCCGAAACCGTTGCCGACATTGCCGGTGGTCATGGCCATCTGCTTGGCGCGGTACTAAAGAAGTACGCGGACGCAAAAGGCGTACTTTTTGAGGTCCCGCCCGTAATGGCCGGAGCTCCGGCGATGCTCGATTCATACGGAGTTCGCGACCGCATTGAGCTGATTCATGGTGATTTCTGCGATGAAATTCCAGTGCGGGCCGACATATACATGATCAAGCACATCATTCACGACTGGGACGACGACAAATGCGAGGTGATCCTTCGCAATATCCGCAAATCGATGCCGGAAGGTGCACGGGTTCTGATCATTGATGCGGTCGTTCCGGGTCCGGGCGAGCAGCATTTTTCGAAGTTTCTCGATCTGGAGATGCTAATGCTGCCGGGAGGTAGGGAACGAACCGCCGAGGAATTCGAATCATTGCTCGATAAATCAGGATTCAAGCTAAATCGGATAATTGCGACGCCGTCGCCTGTAAGTATCGTTGAGGCTGTAAAGGCATAACGATAGTAAGAAAAGCATCTGGCCCATGGGTTGACCATTTCCTTCGGACGCCAATGTGATCAGTGACAATGGCGTTCTTCTTTTGTCGAACATGTCGCGTTGGTGTATGCGAAAATGCACGTTTCTTAAGCAAAAATGTGCATATCCACGGCAACAATGTGCATTGCCATGTCGAAAATGTGCATTTCCAGGCCAAAGATGTGCATTTCCGCTCCGAAAATGTGCGTTTCCATCTCACAAATGTGTGTTTCCAGGTCGAAAATGTGCATTTCCGCTCCGAAAATGTGCGTTTCTACACCGAAAATGTACATTTTCAGATTACCAGTGTGAGAAAAAACTAAGTTTTCGGGTAACTATCTCCTTTGATCATCCGACCCGCAACGGGAATCGTATTTAAAAAGAAGGTGTGCTACTCTTTTCGCCGTAATTTCATTTCAAACAGTTCGATAGAAAGGTAATATGCTGGCAAGTCTACTTCTTCCCGTAATATTTCTGTTTCAGGCTCCTTCCTTGTCCGTCACTCCGACGCCGGCACCGCAACAGCAGCGGCCCGAAGCACAACAGGCCCGTTCGACGCCGTCGCCGGAAAAGGAAGAGCCACCCGTTGTAACTCACCATTCGGTCCGCGTGGGCGGCAAGCAATTGAATTACTCGGTCGCAACGGGATTTATGCCGCTAAAGAACAATGCTACTGGCGAAACCGAAGCGCATATTTTCTATATCGCTTACACGCTCGACAATTCTCCCGCAGGGCGTCCGCTGATGTTCTCGTTTAATGGCGGGCCCGGATCAGCCAGTGTTTGGCTGCACCTCGGTGCACTCGGTCCGCGGCGCATAAAAATGCTCGATGACGGAATGATGCCGCCGCCGCCATTGGAAATGGAGGACAATCAGGCGACGTGGCTCACCGATACCGATATTGTTTTTATCGATCCAGTCGGCACGGGATATTCGCGAGCGGCAAGACCTGAGCTCGCCAGTAAATATTTCGGCCTCGACGGTGATATTGCGTCGGTCGGCGAATTTATCCGGCTTTATCTCGGAAGAAGCAGCCGTTGGATGTCGCCTCTCTTTCAGGTTGGTGAAAGTTACGGAACTACCCGGGCTTCGGGATTATCGAATTGGCTCTTTGATCACGGCATTGCGCTAAACGGTATCGTATTGATCTCGACCGTGATGAATTTTCAGACGCTGCGTTTTGCAAACAACAACGATCTGCCGTTTGTGTTGATGCTTCCCTCGTATGCCACGACGGCCTGGTATCACAAAAAGCTCTCGCCGGAAATGCAAAGTAAATCGGTGGCCCAGGTCGCAAAAGAAGCAGAAGATTTCGCGATGAACGAGTACATGCCGGCGATGATGCGTATCGATCACCTGACGCCCGCGGAGCATCAATTGCTGCTCGATAAATTCAGCTCTTTCACCGGACTTAGCAAAGACTATATCGAACAAAATAATTTCCACGTCGAATTGGACAAGTTCAATAAAGAACTGCTGCGTACCGAGCGACGAACGACCGGTCGGCTTGACAGCCGTTTCGAAGGCATCGAACGCGATGCAGGCGGCAGCAGTACAAGCGGTGACCCGAGCATTTTTGCCATTCGCCCGCCGTACACCGCTGCTTTCAACACGTATGTTCGCGAGGAACTCGGATATCGATCAGACGTCGAATATTACATCCTCGGCGGCGGTATTACATCTCCATGGAATTTCGGCGAAAACAATGGATATGCGGATACGAGTATCCGTATGAAGGACGCGATGGCCAAAAATCCATACATGAAGATAATGATCGCCCAGGGTTATTACGACATGGCAACACCATTCTTCGCGGCCGAGTATACGGTCTCGGCTATGAATCTCGATCCGAGCTTGCGTAAGAATATCGGCTTTAAGTACTACGAGGCGGGACACATGATGTATATAGACGTTCGCAGTTTGCGAAAACTGCATGAGGATGCGGCGGCATTTATCGAGGGAGCAACGAAGAAATGATGATCAAGAAACCAATTCTATTTGTACTGGCGGTTGTAATGATGACTGGTTTAGGAGTGTCAGGATTTGGCCAAAAGCCAAAGGCTGCGCCGCCGTACAAGATCTCCGCTATCAATGTCGTCCCATTCGAAGAACAGACGGGAAAGTTTGGATCGGCCTACGAGGCACAGCCGTCTGAGATGCTCAACGCCCTTAGCACCTCATTATTTGTCACCGTTGAGATCAGTGGCCAGGAAGGTAGCTTTGAAGCAGGTCGCAAAGTGCAGATAACTGTAACCGAAGGCAAACGGATCAAGTATTCCAGGACCGAACAGGTCGGCCTCATCGGCGATGGTAAATACTACATGCCGGTATGGCTCTATTCGCCGATGTGCAGCAAGGTGACGATCACGGCCAGATTGTTAGGACAAACCACGGCGTCGTCGATGAAGCGCGTCGTGCCATTTGTTTGCGGTGAATGATCAAAATCTGACATCAACCGATTGGGGATAATCGATCCTTAGAACCGACTCCTGGTCGAATTGTCTCATGTAAGCCTTTCGAATCTCTTCGATCTTGCGACGACTCGAATTTAGCTTTGTACCTCTGTAAAGGAAGACGAGCACTTCGCTTTGCTCGGTGATGATCTTTCCACTCTTCTCGCGGTATTGCCCGGTTCCTTTCAGGATGGTGAAGCCGTCGGGAAATCGCGGCGTTACCACCTCGGCAAGAAATTTCTTCCATTCTCCTTCCGTGACACTGCCGCCCGCGGGTTTGGAGCGTCCGAAGTAAAGTTCGGTCCGGTAGTACCGGTCAGCGGAATATTGGTGGAACGTGCTATGTGGAAGATGATGACCGGACCTATCTGCAAGCACAAACGTCGGAATCGATAGTACGAACGACATTCCCAGGGCGGCGATCGATGACCTGTATCGCATCATTCTAGTGTCCGGTATGGCCCGCAAGAAGATCAATAGCATGTCCAAGAACAGGCCGGATAACATCGAAGCATTCTTCGACGGCTTTGGGCGAGCCCGGCAGATTAACTATCAACGTCTTCCCGCGAATACCGCAGATCCCGCGTGAAAGCATTGCCATAGCGGTTTTGGCGGATGTTTCGCGGCGCATTGCTTCTGCCAGGCCCGGAGCCTCACGCTCGATAACGCCCCGCGTTGCTTCCGGCGTGTTATCACGTGGGCCAAAGCCAGTGCCGCCAGTGGTGATAACAAGGTTGATGTCGCCCCTTTCAGCAAGGTTAAAAAGTGTGTTCCGCAAGTGCTCGAGATCGTCCGGTACGATCGTGCGTTCAACTATCTGCGCACCGATGGAAGTTAGAAGATCGGCGATCTTTTCCCCGGAGGAATCATTACCCTCAGCACGAGAATCGCTGACGGTGACTACGGCTGCGTGGATGTTAGAATCGACCATACACGTGATCTCTTAGTCGCCAACGGCGACAAACACTAAAGCCCAGGGTGAAGCGAGCGGAACCCTGGGTTGCAGATAAAGACGTGACGTGTCGCTGAAAGCGACTAACAAAAATAAACTTGTAGCTAGCCTTCAGGGAGCAACATACAAATTGTTTCATAACCTAGGGTTCCGCCTTTGGCTACACACTAGACTCTAATATCCGTCACCTTCGGTGACAAGAATTCTTTGCACTCTCGCGATCTCTGCGCTCTCTGAAATGGAAATCTCTTCCTTAACTCGCCGTCACCTCGATCGCCGCCAGCCGGTTCTGCCAGCGGCCATACATTACGCTCATGATAACGCCCGTGACGACAATCAGCATCCCGAGAAGCGCTATTATCCCTTGCGATTCACCAAAGACAAACCAGCCGATCGTTAGAGCATATACAAGACCGGTATAGTTAATTATCGCGACACCGGCGACACGCTCGCGTTGCAGGGCGTTCGTTAAGAATATCTGACCTAGCTGCGAGAAGACGCCGATCAGAAACAGAAATAGCCAGTCCCACCCCTCAGGCATCTTCCATTCGAAAAAGAGGCTGACAAATCCGACGACCATACCTATACCCTGAAAATGAAAGACGATCGTAAGCGGATGCTCTTTTCCGCGCAAACTGCGAACTAGATTGTACGCCATGCCGGACGCGGCAGCGGACAATATACCCACCGCGAGGTAAAATGGCGATATTCGATCGTCAAAACGATCGATGATCACAACCCCGCCAAACGCCATTGCGTAAAACAGCCATTGGGCGATCTTTACCTTTTCGCTCAGGACAAAGATCGCGAAGACTGTCGTAAAGATGGGTGACAGGTACTGTATGGTCATCGCCGAGGCGAGCGGCATCTGCTGAAGGGTCAGAAAGAAGCAAAAGAGTGCGGTCGTGCCAAACATTCCGCGTAGAAGTAAAAACAGATGATTCTGGCCTATGAGATCGGCCTTTGCACGTTGAAGACCGATTAGACAAAAGAAGGTCGCAACCGCGCAGCGAAAGAATACCGTTTCCATCGCCGGTATATGCGCGACCTGCTTAACAAAAGCATTGGCCAAAGAAAAAGCGAGCGTTGAAAAGAACATCGAACGCACGCCAGGGGTTAGGAATTTGGATTCGGCGCCCAAATTACGAGGTTAGTTTTTTCGAAGCACCATTGCAACCGCAATCGGCTTCGCAGCCTCGTTTGGTCGAGAAAGCGTGGCGTTTGCGCAAAAATGTCCGCACTGCGAAAGCAACCGCCGCGGCGACTATCGCAATGACGATGATGAGTTGGACTTGCATATTGTCTCAAAGTTTCCGATTTGTCAGTCGATCTATTTATCGACCTAACACTAACCCCCGAAACCCAACGCCCTGCCCCCCTGGTAGGTTAAGAAAGCTCCCAAATAGGCGAGCGATGTCATATACGCGATCATAAACAGCGGCCATCGCCAGGAATTCGTCTCACGGCGAACAACAGCAACAGTTGACATGCATTGCATCGCGAGAACAAAAAACACCATGAGGGTTAATGCGGTCAAAGGCGTCCACGCGGGCCGGCCGTCATCGGTTTTGGCATCGCGGACCGCGGCGACAAGGGTTTGCGATTCCACACCTTCATCCTTGCCGACGTTATATATGATGCTTAGGGTAGATACGAGCACTTCGCGTGCGGCAAAGCTCGCGATCAGTGCGACGCCGATCTTCCAATCAAAGCCAAGCGGCTGAATGACCGGTTCAATAACGTGTCCAAGCTTGCCCGCGAAGCTGTGTTTGAGCTGCTCGCTCTCGGAAGGTGTCTCAACGGTGGTTGATGATTGTTCGTTATTCTGACTCTGAACTTGGGACGCGGAACTGGCAACCGCCGCTGAACGCGGAAAATACATCAGTGCCCAGAGAATGATCGATATCGCGAGGATCACGGTTCCCGCCCGCTTCAAGAACAGCGAAGCTCGCGTGATCATGTTTTGCAGGACCGTGCGAATATTGGGCAGCCGGTAAGGTGGCATCTCCATGAGGAATGGCGGTGGCGGGGCTTTCAATACAGTCCGCTTCAGGATCGACGCCACCACGATGGCGACAGCGATGCCGAGCGCGTACATCGCCAGCATCAGCACCGCCCCGAGCGAGATAAAGCCAAAAACTGTCTTACCGGCAAAGAACGTCGCGATCATCAACGTATATACCGGCAGTCTCGCCGAACAGCTCATGAACGGGGCGATCATAATGGTTGCGAACCGGTCGCGCCGGCTTTCGATCGTGCGCGTTGCCATAATTCCCGGGATCGCACAAGCGAAACTGCTGATAAGCGGCAGGAATGCCTTCCCGTGAAGCCCGACGCGGCTCATTAGCTTGTCCATTAAGAAGGCTGCGCGGGACATGTATCCCGAATCTTCTAAGAGCGAGATAAACAGGAACAGTAAAAGGATCTGCGGCAGGAAAACGACAACGCCCCCCACGCCGGCGATGATCCCGTCGGCAAGAAGGTCCGTAAGTATGCCGGGCGGCATTTCGGCCCGCACAAAGTCTCCAAGCGCCCCAAAACCTGTTGCCAACAGATCCATCGGCAAGCTTGCCCAGGAGAATATCGCCTGAAAGACGACGAGCAAGATCATGACCAAAATCACGAGCCCAAAGAATTTGTGGGTCAGGACGCGGTCGATCTTATCCGATAACAAGTGCTTTTTGTGATCACTATGCCAAACAGAATCCTGCACCACATGCGAAATAAAGTTGTACCGCGAAAATATCTTGCCGTGCGGACCTGCTTCGCGTTCGTCTTCCTTGTATTCGTACGGTATCTCAGGTGTAGTGTGAATGACTTCATTGACCTTTCGCGCCAATTCATCGCGCCCGCGCCCACGCCTCGCATCGACTGCAACGACAGGGGTTTTTAATAGTGCCGCAAGCATCTCGACGTCTATTTCGTGGCCTTCCTTCTCAAAAACGTCGATCATCGTGAGAGCCACGACTACCGGGATACCAAATTCGAACAATTGGGTGACGAGATAAAGATTGCGTTCAAGATTCGTTGCGTCAACGACCGCTACTATTGCGTCCGGTTTTGGGATGCCCGCCTGATCGCCCGTAATTATGTCACGTGCAATATGCTCGTCGAGCGACGTTGCGTTAAGGCTATAAAGACCTGGCAGGTCGATCAGGTTTGCGGATCTGCCGTTTAGCGCCCAGGGCCCTTCCTTTCGCTCAACGGTCACACCCGGATAATTGGCAACTTTTTGTTTGAGACCGGTAAGAGAATTAAAAAGCGTGGTTTTGCCGGCATTCGGGTTGCCGGCGAGCGCAATAGTTATCTGGCGCTGTGGTTTCTTGTCGTGCATTCCTCGGCCGTTCGTGCCGTTTGTATCAACAGCTAACTTCTATCGCGTCAGCTTCGCTTCGACGCATCGCGAGACTGTAACCGCGGACCCGGACCTCGATCGGATCGCCAAAGGGTGCCATCTTAATGATCTGAACCGATACACCGGGGATAACGCCCATTTCAAGTAGGCGCCGCGTCACGCTGCCTTCGCCGTTAACGGCGGTCACACGTGCGTCTTGTCCAAGGGGCAGATTTGTTAATGTCATTGTTGCTTCTCCGGAAACGTTGAGTCGCTTCACAGTCATTTGTCACGGACCGATAGTCAAGACCGGTCGACCATTTATACTATATTCTAATTGAAAACAGATTTCAATTTCATTCTTTAATAAATTGTAGATTTTATTATGACCGAGGAAAATATCGTCTATCTTGCTGTTGCGGGAATTAGATCGGCAACGTACTTTCCTACTGAAAACCTTAGCGGAACTCTGCCCGCCGCACTAAGCCAGACCTTTGGCGCGAGTTCGTCTAGCTTGGGATTACCCGTATTCACGGTAACGAGTTGAGCCGAAACTTTTTGGCCGTTGAGAGTAATATCCTCGGGCTTGGAAGGACGAAGTGTAAAGACGTATGGCTTTGATTCCCAAAAGACGGCAACGCGCGTGTCATTTACCGGATTATTCAGATCCTGGCTCTTTTGCAGGTTGAATGAACGCATCGCGTAGATCAGCGAAAGTATAGTATGCGTCCCGATCGGAGCTTCAATGGGTGTAGCGGTGCCGACAGTGATCTCGCCGCTCCTGGGGTCGAACGACACGGTCTGATTATACGAGGTTAGCGCACCGCCGAATTTGTTTTCGAGCCATTGTGGATCAAGCGTTTCCGGATCGACTTGCACCTTAACCGAGTCACCAAGAGCAAATAATTGATTGCCAGGCTCAGTTCCGGTGATCGTCGCGCTAAGAAGAAGGCTGTCTTTCTTCTTAAAGAGCTTTCGGTCGCCGACGGCCAATGTGATCGTCGCGACCGGCTTCCCTTCAGCCTTAATGGCGTACGACAAGCTCTCGCCGATATCAAATCCAAGTTCAGGCGATAGTGGTTTGTTATCGACATACGGCTCCGGCGATGGCGATGGCCGCGGTTTGGGAGTTGCAACTACAGCCGGAGTAGGAACGGGCGTCGGAATAGGGGCAGCCGCAACCAATTGGTCGAAATAGATCCCAGTTAGAGCCACGCGCATGTCCCCTTTGAGCGACTTGTAACTAATGAGGACCGGCGTGCGAAATTCATCGGAGGTAAAGTTTATTCTGAGCTCCTTTATTCCGTACTTGTTGAGGAAGTCGCTTTGAGCTGTCGAGACGGTAGTATCGAATTCGCCGGCATCGGTCGAAACCCGCTCGGATCCGACCGATGTAAAGGTGGCGGTGTAAAGTTTGTTCTTCTCAAAGAAAGGAAACGTTCCGACACCGCCGGACTCTCGCAACTTATATATGAGAGTGACAAGATCATAACTTGATGAAGCTTCCGTAAGATAATTGTTTATCGCCTCGCCCGGCAATCCCTCGCTCGTCGAACGTCGAATATAAAGCGGAAGGCCCGTGTCCGGGGCCGCATAAACCGTTCGATTTTCATCCAGCATCAAAAACGCAGCGCTTACAAGGTCAAAGGTCTTCGCCTTTGCCCTGATCTCGACTGCGTCCTTTGCCCCTAGCCGTCCGCGAGACGCCACATAAAGCTCGGCATAGCCGGTATTTCTAAACTTGCCAAATGATATGTTGTACGTCAGTTTCTCGCCGATCCGAAAGAGCGAACCTGATGTTTGCGAGTATGTCGAGGGAGCACTGCAAAACAAAAAGACGCCGAATGCTAACAAGATCATGCCATATCGCATGCCGCCCGTAGTCCTTTTGAGTTTGTCCTTGCGCATTCAGTTTACTTTTCTAACCATTGATCATCGTTTCGATCGCTTTAATGCGATCGTAGGCTTCCACTATAGGACGACCAATGACGACATAATCCGACCCTTCGGCAAGAGCTTGCCGGACGGTTGTTACACGCCTCTGATCATCGCTTGTTGCATTTGTACCACGGATGCCGGGTGTCACGACCATGAAGTTTGATCGATTTACGGTACTTTTTACCATTCTCGCCTCTAGAGGCGAGGCAACAACGCCGTCAAGTCCGCATGACTCTGCAAGCTCCGCCAATCGGCGAACCTGTCCATCGACATCACTTTCTACACCGATCTCCTTCAAGAGGGCAGCATCGGCACTTGTTAATACCGTTACCCCTATAACCAAAGGACGCTGCAAACCCTCTTGCAGGCAAACGGAATCAACTTCCTGCACCGTGGTTCGCATCATTTCGCTACCGCCTGCCGTATGGACATTGAACATCCATACACCCAGCCTGACAGCCTCGACGGCCGCTTTGGCTACGGTATTGGGAATATCGTGGAATTTAAGATCGAGAAAGACTCTAATGCCTTGATTCGTGAACTCGCGAACGAGATCAGGTCCGGCGGCGGTGAATAATTGGAGCCCAATCTTATATGCTCCTACGTAACCGTCGAGTTCGCGCGATATTTCCCGGGCCTTCTCTGCTGTTTCAACATCGAGAGCCACAATAATACGATCTCGGATGGTGGTTTCCTGAGAAGCCGCTGCGGTGGTTTCAGGCATTATCAGTCGAGATCCAGTGGGTTTTTGAAAGGTGTTCCGGCATCGGTGTCGGCTCGTTTCATGGCTTCCTTGAATTTTTCTTCCAAAAGCCTTTCACGATCTTTCATGGACGACATTTCCTGAGCGAATATTTGTTCACGCAGCTCTTTTTGCTTGCTCAACTCACCGTGGAGATCCTCAAACGAGCCATGGACCTTCTTTTTCTCTTCGTGGGCCAGAAGAGCACCCGTGTGAGCGTCGATCGTCAGCGTCGCTTCGCAGCAAGGGCAGGTTACACTATACTTTTCCATAACTTAACATCCCAATTATACAACATCCGGGCATAAAAGCCGTCCGAGGGATTCGCTCAAAAAGGGCGGACCGCAAATAGGTCCGCCCAAAGAAACTCTAAGTTAGTATTCCCGACTAGATGTCGTAATACATAGCGAACTCTAGCGGGTGCGGCCGCAGCCGAAGTGGCGTGATCTCATTCTCACGCTTATAGCTGATCCATCGCTCAATGATCTGGGTGGTGAAGACATTACCCTTCAGCAAGAATTCATGATCATTCTCGAGCGCATTGAGCGATTCGTCGAGGCTGCCGGGCAGTGACGGCACCTTTGCCAATTCTTCCGGCGGAAGATCGTAAATATCCTCGTCAAGCGGATCACCGGGATCGATCCGGTTTTGAACACCATCCAAACCAGCCATTAGTAATGCTGCAAACGTGAGATACGGATTACAGGACGGATCGGGTGGTCTGAATTCTAGCCTTTTTGCCTTCGGCGACTGTGAGAACATCGGAATTCGAATCGCCGCGGAGCGATTGCGGGCCGAATACGCAAGATTTACCGGGGCTTCAAAACCGGGAACCAGGCGTTTGTAGCTGTTCGTCGTCGGAGCTGCTAAACCGACCAAAGCGGGGGCATGTTTTAACAGCCCGCCGATGTAGAACTTCGCCAACTCTGAGAGACCTGCGTACTGGTCGCCGCCGAACAGCGGATCGCCTCCTTTCCAAAGCGATTGGTGGCAGTGCATACCAGACCCGTTGTCGCCATACAACGGTTTGGGCATGAATGTGGCCGTCTTCCCTGCCGCATGGGCCGTGTTCTTTACAACGTACTTGAAGAGCATCAAATTATCGGCGGAATGAAGCAGGTTCGAATACTTGAAATCTATCTCGCATTGCCCTGCCGTTGCCACCTCGTGGTGATGGCACTCGACAGTGATTCCGACATCGGCAAGGATCGACGATATGGTATTACGAATATCGACCAATGAGTCGAGCGGCGTTACAGGAACATAGCCCTCTTTCGCGCGAATATGAAAGCCGGTATTTGGAAAATCTCCCTCGCGGCCCGAATTCCAATGGGCTTCTTCGGAATTGATGAAATAACCGGCCGAATTCTGGTTGTTGTGAAAACGAGCTTCGTCGAAAATGAAGAATTCGGCTTCGGGTCCAAAGTACGCAGTGTCGGCAATGCCGGTCGACTGCAAGTAATCTTCCGCCCGCTGAGCAACCGACCTGGGATCAAATCCATAACCCTTTCTGGTTATCGGATCGACCGCATTAGCGATCAAACAGATCGTACTGTCGTCGGTAAACGGGTCGATCCAGAATCTTGAAGGATCGGGAACAAGCAGCATGTCTGACTCGTGTATCGAAGCCCACCCCCGCAGACTCGATGCGTCAAAGCCAAAGCCATCTTCAAAGCTGTCTTCGGTCAATTGATCGATCGGAAACGTGAGATGGTGCCACGATCCCGGTAGATCGGTAAAGCGCACAGAGACAAATCTCGCTTCCTGGTCTGAAGCGAACGTCAAAACATTTTTCGGGTTCATTTTTTCTCCTGCTAGGTAAGTGTTAGGTGAATTTTGAAGCTATAAACCGGCATAACGGAAATTTCAAAAATGAGATGATACAATACCGACGCCCAAGTTCAAAACCGAAATTTATGAAAAATATTTACGACACTATAATCGCGAAATGTATGCAGAAACCGAGTTCACAAATACCGTATGTAAGTGTATTTCTTTTGTGCTTGTCTGTTCTTGCTTTTGCGCTGTCGAGCCCGGTATCTGCACAGCGGTTGTCACCCGACGAACAAAGAATAGTCGAATCTATCGACGCCCATATGAACGACGCTATCGATTTGCTGGAACGCACAGTAAATATTGAGAGCCCGACAGAGGATATCGGCGGAGTCAGAAACGTCGGTACCGCCTTCATGAAGGAATTTGAAGGCCTTGGAATGAAAGTGCGGTGGATCGAAATGCCGCCGGGCGTTAAGCGTGCAGGACATCTTTTGGCCGAAACAAACGGCACCAAGGGAAAAAGACTTTTGCTGCTCGGACACATAGACACGGTTTTGAGGGGTGAGAAGTACCGCCGTGACGGGAACCGGGTGTTCGGTACTGGGATCGGTGACATGAAGGGTGGCGATGTAATTATCCTTTACGCACTGAAAGCTCTCGAGTCCGCAGGGCAGTTGAAAGATACTCGGATCATCGTTATGTTTACCGGCGATGAGGAAAATTCCTGTGAGCCGGTCGATATATGCCGCGGCGACATGATCGCCGCCGCTAAGCGCACCGATCTGGCACTTAGCTTCGAGGCCGCCGTTCGGAATACCGCGACGGTCGGTCGCCGCGGCTCTAGCTCGTGGACACTTGAAGTCGAAGCAAAGACCGGACATTCGGCCGGGATCTTTAAGCCGGGAATGGGCTATGGAGCAATATTTGAAGCTTCTCGAATCCTGAATGAAATTCGTGAAAAGCTTGGCGGCGAGAAATATCTGACGTTTAATCCTTCGCTGTTTGTGGGTGGAACGACGGCGACGGTCAACAGCTCTAACGGCTCAGCATCAGGAAAAACCAATGTTGTACCGGCGAAGGTCATAGTTAACGGCGATCTTCGTTTTATTAGCGAAGAACAAAAAGACGCCGCCCGGGCGAAGATGCATGATATTGTCGCGAAGAACCTGCCGGGTTCGAAAGCGACAATAGCTTTTAGAGACGGTATCCCGGCGATGACGCCGGTTGACGGAAATTACGATTTGTTAAAACAACTGGACCAGGTTAGCCGCGATCTCGGCGCGGGTACAGTTGAAGCTTTAGACCCGGAAGATCGCGGTGCGGGCGATATCGCATTCATCTCCGGCATCATACCCGGACTGGACGGAATTGGAATGGGCGGCAGCGAGAACTCGCATGCAAAAGGCGAATCGGCCAACGTGGATACAATGCCAATGCTGATCAAACGAGCGGCCATTTTGATATATAGGCTAAGTAATAAGAACCAGTAAGATCGCCTATTCGATCATTTTATGATCGATGAGCGTCTGCAGAACGGTCATTGGGTCCTATTGTACGTCGCTTCAACGTCGGTCGTTTATGTGACGGTTTATCTCATCCCAGCTTCCGAGAGGTGGATTTCGTTATCGCCTGACTCTAGCCAGACCCTCCAGTTACGTTTTACCGGTGGCGCAATTTCTCGTAAAGGGTCTCTACCTGCGAAGCTCCTTGATGCGATGGTAAAATGATAGAAAAGGGAACGAGTTTTGCAGTTGCGGCGCATCGGTGCTAAGGCCTAGCATGGTGGGTTCAGGGTGAAATAGTTCAGGCCCGCCCGAACAGGCAGGCCTGAAACGATGCTTGATCCAGACGTCGATCAGAAGAGAAGCTTGCCGCCTACTATCATCTTCGACACCTTAAAACTCGTATTTGCGGGAAGTAAGGCTGCGAACAGTTTTTTCGAACTCAGAAACTCCTTTGTAAAAACAAGACGGACTTCCTTCGAGTCTTCTGCTACTAAAGAAACACCTCCATCATCCGTTCGTTTGAAATAAAAGACCGCCATGTCGCGAGCGTTCTTTGGAGGGTTAAATTCAGCCAGCTCGCGTTCCTGACCGTTGTCATTGACAAGCTTTACCTTTCCTTTCAGGTCGGCGATTGTCATTCCGTCAAATAGAGCCTGTTCCCCCGCTCCGCGACCTGAAGGAGATTTGAAGACGGTAACAACGTAGTAATCCGTGCAAACAGCGCAGTCAAGGAACTTCTGATGTGCGTCATCGAACGTTTTCTTGTCGGCATCGCTCATCTTGTCATACCCGCCGTCTATCTGCTGGAGTCGAACAACGGCCTCGCGTATGGGGCGGGCTGAATGAAGCCGCACGACAACAGGCGGGATGACGGCATCGCGCGATCTCTGCTGAGCGGGTGTGTTACTTTTGGTAGCACCGGTTGTCGGTGCGTCACTCAGCGTTGACGACGGTTGTGATACTTGGTGGGTCTTTGCCCATGGTGAATCTGACAAGATCTTTATCACATCGTCCCTGCTCCAGGTATCATATGGCTTGTCGAGATTCTTTTGAGCTGCTGCATTCAGTGCAAAAAACACCACCACACTCACCAGAGTGATTATTCTCTCGGACATAAAAGCTGTATTGCTCCTTAAAAGATAATTATGGAATATCCCGCACGATCTTTCCGACCAGGTCGTATTCGTGTGCTTCCGTGATCATAACATCGTATATTGCCCCGGGCCGAGGCTGGAAACCATCTGGCATGTCATTGATAAGAATATATCCGTCGATCTCCTGTGCCTGCCCCTCGAGACGGCCCTGGAACAGAAGATCGGATTCTTGCGAAAGGCCTTCGAATAATACTTTATAGCTATTACCAACGCGGCGGGCGTTATTTTGTTTGCTGATCTTCGCCTGTTCCTTCATCAGCCGGTTGCGGCGCTGTTTTGCGATCTTGGGATCAACCTTATTTGGCAGATCGTAAGCCGGTGTCCCTTCTTCGTCCGAATAAATAAAGACGCCGAGATTATCGAAATGGCAGTTCTGCACGAACGCCATCAATTCCTCGAAATCATCTTCGGCTTCGCCCGGAAAGCCTGTGATAAATGTCGTCCGGATGGCAATCCCGGGTACTCTTTCACGCACCCGTGCTATCAGCCGCTCAAGTGACTCCCGATTTCCGCCTCTCTTCATTAACTTAAGAACGTTCCTTGACGCATGCTGCAGCGGCATGTCGAGGTATTTGACCGCTTTCGGCGTTTCAGCGATCGCCGCGAGAAAGGCATCGGAAATGTGTGTCGGATACGCATACATCACCCGCACCCATTCGATCTCGTCAATCTCGCCAAGAGCACGAATTAAAGCTGCGAGAGCATCCACCTCGCCGAGATCCTCGCCGTATCGGGAAGAATCCTGTGCAACGAGAACGATCTCTTTGACGCCTTGATCGCCTAGCATCCGGGCTTCTTCGATGATCGAGCCGAATCGTCGGGATCTAAATGATCCTCTCATTGATGGGATCGAGCAGAAGGCACACGGCCGGTCGCACCCTTCGGCGATCTTTATAAAAGCTGTATGCGACGCCGTCGCGCGCAGCCGAGGCGTGTCATAGTCATAAAGATACGTAGAGGTCTTGTTTCCGATCGGACGGATCTCTAATTTTGTTGAGTCGAACGTTTCGTCGGCCGCTTTTAGGATATCGTTGATCTGCGATGTCCCGATGAATGCATCGACCTCGGGCAGTTCTTTCTTCAGATCATCGCGGTAACGTTCGACCAAGCAGCCGGCGGCGATGATACGCTTAGCCTTACCCTCGCTTTTGAGCCGCATAGCCTCGAGGATAGCGTCTACGGACTCTTGCTTTGCGGATTCTATAAACCCGCACGTGTTGACCACGACGGTATCGGCCTCATCCGCATTGCTTGTGATCTCATAGCCGGCCGCAGCTAATTGTCCCATCATCACCTCGCTATCAACGAGGTTCTTTGGACATCCAAGACTGACAAATCCGACTTTTTTCATTATTAGATGGAGATACCTAAAGGGAGCTTTGATGCCTATCTACATTAGAATCTTTGCACCGAAATTACCTGCGTAGACGCAAACCTTTATTTTACGGCATGTCGAGGCACATGTTAACTCTGTGCCTCGAAATACACACCCCGCCTTCGGAATGAAAAGCCTCGCTGCTCTGGGCCGACCCTCTTTCCCCCACAGATCACCCCGCAGTATGATCGGCTCTCGGTAGGCTTTACTTCCGTAATCCCGGACGGGAACAGGGCATGATCAGCCGTAACCTGGTTTTGGGCCTTAGTGCAATAGACAACTGCTAGCCGGACACGATTTGCATTTAACAAACGGCAATCAACCATATCGATTTTCGTCGTAAGATGGCGCGTTAGTCCGTGTTACCAGAGAATTTCCACATTGTATTTCTCATCGTTCTCTCACGAGGTTTGGCATCGCTACGTAAAGGTAAACGTGACCCGCGTCACAGACATAAGGCGACGTTTGATATTAGGTGGTGATACCCCGATGAGCATGAACAGCCATGTGCGTCGAACCAATAAAATCGACATTGCCTGCCCACCTGAGACAACCTTTCGTGGACTGGCCGTACTCACAACATTGTCACGAGCTATGCCATCAATGATGCGGCTAACGCACTTAGCCGCGGCGACGTTTTACTTATAGAGCAGCATACAAACGGACCTTCAAGTGGATTGAGCTGTTCGGGGTGTAATTGCGGACAATGGGAATATGTTCCTATGGAATATTACCAGCACAGCTTTGACGCAATTCGACGAGCCGTGGCGCGCGGCATTGTGGTTGTTGAAACAGGTGGGAATGGAAGCCAAAATCTGGATGCTTCGTATTATGACCACCGCTTTGACCCCACGTTCCGGTATTCCGGAGCGCTCCTCGTTGGGGCAAGTAATGGTTCGGGAAACAACGAACGGGCTTGTTTTTCAAACTATGGGCGGCGCCTTGATGTCTACGGATGGGGCGGCGGAGTCGCAACTCTGGGTTACGGAAGAGACCCAAGCAACAACCCGACGGCACCGTGGTTTACGGGAGTTTTCTCGCGTTATTACACCGCCTTATTTAACGGCACATCGAGCGCATCGCCGATCGTTGCCGGCGCGGTCGCAAGCATTCAGGGCTCTAGAAGGGCCGCGGCTTTTGAGCCGCTATCCCCCGTTGAGATGAGAATGCTCTTGATCACGACCGGGACTGCACAAGGACCTACTACGGCATCGCAAAACATCGGCCGCATGCCTGATCTGCGTGGGGCCCTGACTTCAACACTCCGCCCGACTTTAGGCAGCGGTGGTTATCTAGGTCCGGGAACTTACGCGATACAGGCTCGACACAGTCGAAAGGTTTTCGACATAAATATTGACTGGTTTTCGGGTCAGCAAAACGGCCGGCCGCTGGGCCAGTTCGATAGTACTAATTGGGACAACCAAAAGTTTGCTGTTGAAACGCTTCCAGGTGGATTTGTACGATTTATTGCACAGCACAGCCACAAGTGCCTCGACGTAACCGACTTTTCCCGGTCTCCGGGAGGCCTATTACAGCAATGGGATTGTACCGATGCTGACAATCAGCAATTCACGATCGAGCCGATCGGAGATTTTTACCGCATTAGGGCTAAGATCAGCGGTCTATACCTCGACGTATCGGGCCGGAGCCTGGACAACGGCGCGCGTATCATCCGGTGGCAACGGAATGGCGGCGACAACCAGCTCTTCAGATTTGTATCGACCCGGTAACTTCCTGACGCATTTGTTTCATTTCGTTAATTGAGTCTGAACTATTTGGAAGCCAATAAATGTCCGCATGAAGGAGAAGCCATGAATTACACATTGTTTAAGATCGCCGCGTTCGGTGCGCTGCTGATTCTACTATCGTTCGTCTCCGCTGCCACTCACCGGCCAGTCCAATCAGCCGCAGCAAGTGAGAGCCTTCCAACACCAACACCGGTCTTAGGTCCCCCAGCACGGATGGATCGAGGAAACTTTCGGATAGTCCTGAACGGCTTCAGGGTCAATAACGAGAGTGATGACGATATTTTAGAGGGCGATGGCAAAGGAGATGAAGTCTTCATAACTTCGGATGCATGGATGTTTGAGCAGAATGGCACTTATAGGCATTTGTCATCGCTTCGCAGCCAAATTATGGGCGATAGAAACAATTACTCCTATCGGATCATGGCAGGGTCGCGTTCGCCGCAGGGTGGCCTTCAAACGGGCGACAGTTATCCCTCACCACAGCCCTGGACACGTACAGGCACCGGGCGGCCGCGAGCAGACCGCCCGCCAATGCTTCTTTGGGAAGGAGAACTCGTCAGCGGCCGGGACATTGTCGTCGTGGTGCCTATCGTTTGGGAGTGGGACAGCAACGATGTAAGCAATAGTCAAAAAAAGATAGAACAGGGACTCCCGTACTGGTATGAGTCGACAAAGGATCGATTTCCGCAGGAGCTAAGGCTTAAGCGACAGCGGCCGGTAAATTTTTTTGGCGGTAATGCAGGGGACACACCGGCCACAGATTCACCTTTGCTCTATCCCGAGCGGTGGGATCTTCAAGGTCAATGTTTTATGCCGGCTTCCATCAAGATCAATGGTAAAGGGGGCACAAGGCCGATCGGCTATGTACAGTGCGGCGATAATAGCAGGCCGTCCGGGCAGGAAATATTCCGGCCTAATGGCCTTTTTCTCACATACGAATGGGCGCTCCGATATTCTAATAACCTCTTTTTTGGGACACCGGGAGTTTTCGAGATCAGGTATGTTGATTCCAACGATCACGGTGATTATTCGCTCTTCCTTCAGATTGAAAGGACGAGTTAGCTGCGGTTATTGGAATTACTGACCTAAAAACGGCAGAAAGACAAAAAAGCCCTCTCATGCTCGAGCGGGCCTTTCTAAATAGATCCGGCGACTTCCTACTTTCCCACAGAGGTAACCCTGCAGTATCATCGGCTCCGGTTACCTTATTTCCCGTGTTCGGGATAGGAACGTCAGACGCTATCACCTCAAACTTGTTACGGATTCAAGCAGTTTTGGTGTTCATCAACTATGCTCAGACCGCATTTATGGCTTAAATCCGACACTCGTCCACAATGTGGCGCAATCGTAGAGCTTGCCTCTTGTCACCACGAACCGAGAGTTCCGTAGATTGGAAATATTCTCCAGCGGATTACCATCGACGAGTACCATGTCTGCGAATTTCCCAGTCTCAATAGTTCCAACTTCCTTATCCACTTTCATAACTCGTGCAGGGACGATCGTCGCTGCCTGAATTGCCTCCATAGGCGTAAATCCCGCTTTTACGTACAGCTCGATCTCACGACGAACGCTGTGGCCCGGTACCACCTGGTCAGTTCCGACAACTATGTCTAACCCGGCACGATGCAGAGCTCCGATGATGCTCAGGAACATGTCGATATTTGCCTTTCCGGCCGCCGTTTGTTCCGGGGGCACCCCCGTGTTGTTTATCGGGGCAAAGAGCTCTTTCGGGACCTTGGCCGCACCCGGCTCAAATGACGCGAAAGGAACATTCGAGGGGTGGAAGAGCCACTCAAAAACTACCATCGTGGGATCAAAGACCGTGTGATGATCTTTGAAGAACTGTATCGAGGCCTTAGCATCCGGGGACCCAAGATCTAACTTTGGAATAACGCCAGGCTGCGGCTTAAAATCCTTCGGCAGCAGAACGCGTGGTAAGTACTGGATGTGGTTGATCTGGTCCATGCCGGCCTCAACCCCCTGTATCGCCGTCATGCCACGTGGAATGTGACCGGTCACCGTCATTCCCAGACTGTGGGCTTCGTCGCAGATCACCTTGAGAACATCGGCCTTCATTGAGCTGTAGATCTTGATCTGCTGAAACCCCGCGTCGTGATACTTATGAACCACGGCACGGCCCTCTTCGGCGGTGTTTGCACGAACGATGCCTAACGCTTGTGGACTGTCGCCATCCACGATGCCGGCAAGTAACATCTGTGGACCTAGCCCGCGATCGGAAGCCAATGCGTCACGCACCGACCTAATGAAATCGAATTCGTTTCCGACGTCACGAACAGTCGTCACACCCGCAGCCAGATACACGGGACCCCACTCAACCTGTTCAAAATGCGCGTGCATGTCCCACAATCCTGGCAGCAGGTATTTCCCTTTTGCATCAAACACAGTCGAGCCTTTTGGAACGGTAACCGAGACCCGCGGTCCCACTGCCTTGATCCGGCCGTTTTCGACAACTACTGTGGCATTGGAGATCGTTGGCCTGCCCGTTCCGTCGATAACGTTCGCGTTGACGATCGCGAGTGCACCTTTACTCTGGGGACTCGTCTTTCTCGCAAGCTCGGCAAGTGCCGCCATACCGTCCGCGGCCGCTTTGCTGATGAAATAATTGAGCGATGATTCGTAACCATCTTTAATAGCTTCGAAATGATCAAATTCTGCGTCGTCTCCGATCAGGGCCACCAGGTTCTGCTGGCTATCCAACCAAAGCCACTCGCGTCCCCATATAAGACCGGTGATGATGTAACGCTCAAGCTGCATCGGTTTGCCATTCACCACAACCGTATCTTTTCCCCGATCTTCAACGGTAACGTCGCCCCCTGGCATAATTGGCAGCGACCCCTTAGCTTTGTGCACTGCCCGATACCGCATCATCATCATCTGCATCGCAGCCGGAGCGTACCCGGCAATAGTAAAGAACCTTTTAGGCACGTCGGCCTGCCGGGTCTTGTCTCCCTCGCGGATCGAGGCAGAGCTACCGTTTACGGTTATCTCGTCGTCGATGGTTGAGCCGCGGGAAGTGTTTCCCTTGATCTTGTATGAGCGAGGCGTTAGATCAATGTCTGCAGTAAATGAAGTGGTAAGAGGTACGGGCGTGCCCCGATCGGTGAACTTAAAATCATCGCTGAGCGATAATGTGCCGTTCGCTCGAGTAATTCTATAAGTCTCCTCGCCGATCGGCTGCTGAAACTTGTGTAAAACAAATTTACCAGTTTCGGGGGCCGCGTCCACAACCTTTTGGGCGATCGCGGAAATAGATAAAAATGACGCCGTCATAAGGACGGCAATACTAATGAAGCAGCGGCGTGTAAAAAATGGGTTCATACGCATGTGTCCACTATATTAGCAAAGAACCCTTAGGTTAAGAGCTTAATAGCTTTTCCGCTCAAATTGAAAAAACCCGCTCATCTCGAGCGGGCTTTTTCTAAATAGATCCGGCGACTTCCTACTTTCCCACACGGGCAACCGTGCAGTATCATCGGCTCCAGTAGGCTTAACTTCCGTGTTCGGGATGGGAACGGGTGTGACCCTACCGATACAATCACCGGAAAATCGGTTGGCAGTTGGCCGGCGGCGGTAGGCAGTAAAAGCAAGGAAGGCAAAAACCGCCTACTGCCAACCGCTTACTGCCAACGAATGTCGGCACTGCCTAATTTTTCAAACCTGATACCTAATAACTGAATACACTGCAAATTTCCACTACTCGTTGCTTTACATAAATTTGCTCGCAAACAAATTTTATGGTCAAGCCTTGGGACAATTAGTACTGGTAAACTAAACATATTACTATGCTTACATCTCCAGCCTATCAACGTGGTGGTCTTCCACGAGTCTCACTGGCAATACTTATCTTAGGTCTGGCTTCACGCTTAGATGCATTCAGCGTTTATCCATGCTCCACATAGCTACCGAGCGCTACCGCTGGCGCGATAACTCGTACACTAGAGGTGGATCCATCCCGGTCCTCTCGTACTAAGGACAGATTCCTTCAATATTGCTACGCCCACACCAGATAGGGACCGAACTGTCTCGCGACGTTCTGAACCCAGCTCACGTACCGCTTT
>OCZT010000315.1_pt1 | contig 46863 bp, 40 predicted proteins | sample 1539031 | NCBI WGS metagenome assembly OCZT01 (sample SAMEA3539308, study PRJEB22396) | soil metagenome | biome: tundra; feature: field; material: soil | place: USA | collected 2010-05 | depth 0.15 m
GCCAACACCGCCGCCCGCGGCGAGACCGGCCTCGCCGAGGCCGCAGCCAACGCCGCTTCGGCGCACCCCGGATGGGAGGTGGAAGTCGTCCGCACCGAAGTGCGCGGCCACGGGGTGCTCCTGGCTGAGGAGGCCGCCGGTGAGGGCGTGGACCTGGTCGCTGCGGTGGGCGGCGACGGCACCGCCCGCGAGGTCGCGGCGGGCCTTTCGGGCAGCCACACGCCGATGCTGATCGTGCCGGCGGGCACCGGCAACAGCTCTTACCGGGAGCTCTTTGGGATGACCAACTGGACCGACCTCCTCGGCGCAGCCCTGGAGGGAGCGGCCGTGCGATCGGTGGACCTCAACCGAATCGAGCCCACCGGCGAGCTGAGCCTGCTTGGGTTCAGCTGCGGCTGGTTCGCCCAGATCGTGGAGCTGGCTGCGGCCGACACCACCACCACCGGCGCCGCCAAGTACGCCGCCGCGGCGATGGCGACCGCGGCCGCGCCAACCAGCTTCGACGCGCAGGTGGAGCTCGACGGCTCCCCCTTTGCCGGCGGCCGGCTGGGCCTGGTGGCGGTTGGCGGCGCCCGCGTCCGCGGCGGAGTCTTCCCGGTCCTGCCCCGGTCGATCTTGGACGACGGCCGCCTCGAGGTCCTGGCCGTCGACGCTGTCGATTCCGCAGGCTTCACCGAGCTGATGGAGAAGGTGATCCAGGGCCACGACCTGGATGATGCGCGGGTTCATCGTGGCCAGGGCCAGGTGCTGCTGATTCGATCGGGGGCGGTGCTGCCTACCGAAGTCGATGGCGACCTCTGGGATAAACACGCCGGCGAGACCCGAATCGAGGTTGTGCCAAGCGCCCTGAAAGTGCTCGTGGCGCCGGACTAACCGCTCGTTGTAACAAGTTCCGGGTCGGACGAAAGAATGGCGAAGGGCCCGCGCTATATAGCCGCGGGGATTCCCGGCGGCGGGCAGTGGGGAGCCCGGACGAGTCGCCGCGGAGCGGGGGGCCCCGCGCGATAGAGAGGGGCGACCTTTCGTGTCGCCCCTCTTGCCAATTAAGGCGGCGGTTGCGTCAGGTGAGCTTCGCGCCCGCGACGGCGCCCGCCAAATACCAGCTCTTGAGCTCGGTTGCGCGCATCGATTCGAAGCGGCCCGCAGCCTCCACGTAGGCCTCCCCGCCGGCGCCGGCATGCGCCCGGTACTTGGCCTCGGCCAGCCCCAGCCGCGCTGCCACCGGCTCCTGGCAACAACCACGCGCAGCATCGCGCTCGGCCTCAAGCGTTCGGCCGTCACGCAGGCGAACCGTGACCCGGGCGCCGATACGCTTGGCAGGGCGCTCAAATTCCGGGTCGGCCGCGGCGTCGGCCAGGACCCGGTCGACGATGTCTGCCGACGCCCCCCGCGACTGCAACCAGGCGCGGGCGCGCTCCCCCGCCAAGGCGATCGCCGCCCCCAGCGGCGCGGCGGTCGCGAGCGCTGCGACCGTCAGGTCAGGGTCGTGACTGAGGCGTACCCGCCCGGCCAGCTCCCAGCGGCTCGATGATGCCAGCCGCTCACCATGGAGGTCATCGACATCAAGACTCCCGCTTTCGAGCGCCGTGGCGAGGTTGTAGCCGACGCTGAAGCCCAGCGCCGGCAGCGGGCTCTCCGGACCATCGATGTAAGGCGAGCTTTCCGCCTCCATGCCGAGCGTGAAGACGGAGGCGCCCACCTCCACCGCCTCGACCTCGCCGGCGTCGACCGGGGCCAGCGAGGCCGCCGACTCAACCGCCGAGGTCAGGTAGGCGCACCCCGGGATCGCCTTGATCGACAGCGTCCTGAGGTGCCAGCGGCTGCCCCAGCCGGAGAACACCTCGGGCAGGGGAACGGCCGCCAATTGCTCGAGCAGCCCGCCGGGCGCCTCCATCAGGCCTTCCAGCCCCACGGCGCCCGCCTGCGCCATCTGGATGCAACGGGCGGCGTCCAGGATCGGCGCCGCCGCCACCCAGAACTTGGCGTCGGTGGCCATGAACGCCGGCAGCATCACCCGCCGGGGCTGAGCCAGCGCCAGCGAAAGCGCCGCCGTCAGGCGCTCGGCGCTAAGGCCGAGCAGCAGACCACAGCCGACGACGGCCGCGGCGGCGTGGGTGTGGGTTGCGGTCTGGCCGCGGGCCGAGCCCAGGGTGACGGCTGCGGTCACCCGTGCCGCCACTTCGGCGGCGGCCACCTGCGCCACCATCACCTCGGCCCCGCCCGCACCGGTCTCGGTGCCGACGATCATCGGCGGGATCGCACTGGCGTGACCGAGGTGGCCGGCAAAGGCGGTCTCATCGAAGTCGAGCGCCATCGTCAGGAGCGCCTGGCGGGCGGCGTCGCCGGGCCAGCCCGTCTCGCCCAAGATGGCGCCAGCCGGGAAGCCAGTGCGCCACAGCCGATCGCCGACCGGGTGCCGCATCGAGGCGTGGGCGGCCGCCTCCATCGACAGCAGCTGGGCGCGGGCGAGGTCACGGACGTCCGCGGGGATGTCGTCCAGCCGCAGCGCTGTTGCCCACTCGCACGCCTCGCGAAGGAGGGCGATCTCAGCCATGGCGAATCATTGTCGGCTACCGAGCCGGACGGTTAGGACGCCGTCTTCTCCAGCAGGAAGTACGTGGAGCAGGCCCGGTCGAGCAGCTCCTTGCTGAGGCTTGCCGGCTGGCCCAGGTAGGCGGCGATCTCGCGCACGTGGGCGAGGATGTCGCGGGGATGAACACCGCGTGGGGTGCGCTGCCGGTAGTACTTGCCGAGCACGTAGTACGCGCTGGTGTCGCCGCCGTCGAGTCCCAGGCGCTCCGCCTCGCGCACGAAGATCTCGCGGAACTCCTCCGGGGTCGGGTCGGGGATGTTGATCTTGTAGCGAATGCGCCGCATGAAGGCCTCGTCGACCAGCTCCGAAGGCTCCAGGTTGGTCGAGAAGAAGATCATCATCCCGAAGGGCACTTCGATCTTCTTGCCGACGTTGGCCATGTTGAGGTAGTCGACGCCCTCTTCCAGGGGCACGATGAAGCGGTTGAGCAGCTTGCGCGGTGACACGTCCTGGCGGCCGAAGTCGTCGACCAGGAAAATCCCGCAGTTGGCCTTCATCTGCAGGCCGGCTTCGTAGAACTTGAACGCCGGCTGCCAGACCAGGTCGAGCATGGAGAGGTCGAGCTCGCCGCCGACCTGGACGAAGGGCCGCTTGCAGCAGACCCAGCGCTGGTCGGCCGCGGGGACGGCGTCCCCCAGCGGCTGATGGTGGCTGGGGTCGTATAGACGGATGACGGCATCGTCGACAACCAAGGCGTAAGGCAGGTAAACACCGCCGCCGAGCAAGGACTGGGCGGAGCGGGCGATGGTGCTCTTGCCGTTGCCGGGATGCCCATACAGGAACACCGAGCTGCGTGAGTTGAACGCGGGGCCGAGCAGATCCAGGGTGGCATCCGAGATCACGATCTCGTTGAGCGCCCCCTTGAGCCCGTCGTGAGTGGCGAAGTTCTCGGGCAGCGACTGGCGAAGCACGGCCTGGTTGTACTCGTGCAGCGGCACCGGCGCCGGCCCCATGTACTGGTTGCGGTCGAGGATCTCGCGGGCGCGCTCCCGGCCATCCTCGGTGATCATGAAAGCCATCCCCTCCTCGAGGGAGTCCAGCTGGCGAGCGGGTTTGGCTGCCGACCCCAGCGATTGGATGTATGAATGGTTTGCCAGCGAGGCGATGACCTGGTGGATGCACTCGTAGTCAAGGCGGAGACGGGAGGCGATTTCATAGGCCGGAAGCTGGGTGGAGAAATGCATCAGCTTCAGCACCATCTCCGAGAGGAAGGTCGGCGTCAGCCCGGTTTGCGCCAGGGTCCGCGGTCGCGGTGGCATGAAGGCGCCCCCCGTGAGTTGGGACTCGAACATGCCGGCGATCTCAAGGGACGGGGCGGACGCTGACTGACTTGCCACTCCGAACCCTTCAACCGGCGCGTTTTCAGGAGGCGCCATGGTTTCGTGAGTCTAACAGCGCGTTCGCAATACGGGAAGCCCTCACATCGCGGTGTGAAGGAGTTCAGTCGGGGGCGGGCGCGCCGGCCGGGGGAGACTGCGGCGGACGCACAGGCGAGGGACTGGGAATGGTCACCTGGGGCGAGACGGGCGGGATCGAAACGTCGGTGGAGGGGCTGGGCAGCACCGTGGGTACGGTCAGATCGCAGCCGGTCATGCAGGCTGTCGCCAGGAGCAACAGCGCCGTCGCGCGGAACGCCCTCAGTGAGCCACCAACCGCGGCCTAGTCCCACGGCCGCCGCCGCGGGGTCTCGTCTCCCCCACCTTGAGGATCGCCAGCGTCCCCAGCAGGAAGAAAACCATGTACACGCTGAAGGTTACCGGGTAGCCGCCGGGCTGCCCGAGGATGTGGCCTTTGGCATTGAAGATGTCGATCAGTGGCCCGCCAACCATTCTCGCGATGACCCCCGATCCGGCGGTGGCAAGGTTGCTGAAGCCAAGGAAGCGACCGGCCTCGTCCATTGGGATGACCTCGCACAGGTAGGCCCAGTCGACAGAGAGGAAGGTGCCGGCGGCGATCCCCACCAGCATGCCGCAATAAAGCGATTGGCTGAGGTTGGCGGAGAGGTGCAGCAGGCTGCCCACCGGGGCCAGCATGAAGCCAGGCAGGAAGAGATAGGCCGAAAGGATCAGACCGAGAGCCCCGACCGCGCCGATGAGCCCGGCGAAGATGATCAGCGGCTTGCGCCCGAGGCGGTGCGAGATGGCCGCGGCCGGGTAGCTGACCAGCAAAGCGAGCAGGATGATCGCCGCGGAGAGGTCGCGGGTGGCCGCCTGGGCGGCGTTGTCGAGGGCCACGCCGTGGCCGGGGTAAAAGACGTCGCGGAAGAAGAAGAGGGCAAAGCTCTGCAGCCCGGCGATGGCAACCAGGATGAACAGCCGTGATGTCATCAGCCAGAGAAAGTTGGAGTACTTCCTCGGGCTGATGGCAAAGGTGCCAACGAGCAGATCCTTGAAGTCGATTTTGAGACCCAGAGCCGGCTTCACCTTGTCGGGCATGGTGGTCACGATTACCACCGCCGCGACCAGAAGGACCACGATCATCGAGCCAATCGCGAGGTCCTTGCGATTGGACGCCATGAAAGTGCCAACCACCACGGTGCCCAGCAACAGGCCCAGCAAATTGCCGCCGCCCACGAAGGCGCTGGCGCGGCTGCGCTCCTCTTCGGGGACCACGTCGGGGAGGAGGCCCTGGTATGGCCCCTGGGCCGAGTTCTCCGAGAGCTGGAGCAGGAAGTAGAGGCCCATCAGCCAGAAGAAGCTGCCCGCGAGGATCATCAGCGAGAGGAACACGCATGACCCGAGCGTGCCCAGCAAGATGTACGGGTGCCGCCGCCCGAAGCGGCTGTTGGTGCGATCGGAGAGGGCGCCGACGATGGGCTGGACGAAGATCGAAAGCAGCGTGCCGCCGCCTTCAAGGACGAACACCAGCGTCCCCTTGTGGGCCCCCAGGCCGAGGTCGAGGATGATCTGGGGAATCACTTGGCTGCCCAATGGCAGCCAGAGGTATCCCAGGGCGACCCAGTAGAGGCTGAGGATGATGATCCGGGGGAAGCCGATGCGAGGACCCGGGAGGACCACGGACCCCACCGCGCTGCCGGCCCCGACTGCCACCGCCCCGACTATACGCGCCGGGTGCTCGCTCATACGCAAGTTTCTGGTGGCGCGCTCCGCTACAGGTTCAGGGGCGCCCTGGGGGGGCATGCCGTAGACTCTGACAGAGGGAAACTGCGACGTTTGACTGACAGCGGCCCGAGCACACCTCTACCCAAGCTCTCGTATTTGGTTCGCGACGAACTGCTCCAAGGAATACTTGGGTTTTTCAGCGAGCGAACGGGCGTCCGCGCCCTCTTCCAGGACGCCAGCGGCTACACCATCGCGCCCGCGACCGAGGTGCCGTCGTTCTGCTCGATGCTGATCAACTACGGTCGCTGCGGGCTGGTCAACCCCGAGGTGGAGATGCCGCCCAACGCTGAGCTTCCCCACATGCGGATGTGCATGGGCGGGATCGGCCACCTCATCATCCCGATCCGTTCGACCGGCCCTACCGGCGAGATAACCGAGTTGGGTCGGGTCATCACCGAGCCCCTGGCGATCCGCGAAACCGACTTCGCCGAGACCTTTGCCGAGGCCGAGCGCATGCGCGTCCACCCCGACAACCTCGCCGCGGCCGCACGCCAGATCAAGGTCATCGATCGCGCCGAGTTAACCCAGTTGGCCGACCTCATCGCCAAGACCGCCACCCGGGTTGCGCGCGAGAAGACCACGCGCGCCCGCAACCTGGCTCTCGCCGAAGCCTTCGAGGAGGTCGGCCTGCGCGGCAACCGCGAGGTCATCGATGAGCTCCTGACGTCGCTGGTCAAGGACTTCACCGACGCCGACGCGGCCATCCTCACCACCAGCGCGGACGGCGAGCACCTGCAGCACTCCCCCACCTTCGCCGCCCAGCTCGACCAGGCTCAGGCGGAGCTGATCCTCGAATTCACCGGCGAGGTCACGCGCTGGATCGCCCACACCGCCTACCCGATCAGCTTCCCCGACCTGGGCGGCAGCGCCTGGTGCCGCCACGTGCTCAAGGGCAAGCCGCTGGAGGGTGCCCTGGCGGCGGTCCCCATCAAGTTGCTTGGCGGGGGGCAGGGGTGGTGGACGGCGTACTTCCGCCGTCCCATGTCCCAGATGGAGGACGAGCTCCACCGTCTCTCCGTACTGGCCGCCCACACCGCCCACACCCTGGGCTTCATGGAGCGCCTCGAGGCCAGCCAGGAGCAGGCGCTAACGGATTCCCTGACCGGCGTGTACAACCGCCGATACCTGCTCGAGCAGCTGGAGCGAGAGCTCGCCCGCAGCGTGCGCAGCCGCTACCCGGTCTCGCTGATCATCTTCGACCTCGATGACTTCAAGCAGATCAATGACGCCCATGGCCACCTCGCCGGTGATGAGGCCCTCAAACACGTCGCCACCGTGCTGCACAGCCCTCTGCGACGATCGAGCACGATCTGCCGCTACGGCGGAGACGAGTTCTGCATCCTGGTCCCCGAATGCAGCGCCGAGGAGGCGCAGCTGGTGGCGGAGCGGTTGAAGTCAGAGATCGAGGCTCAGCCGGTGATGCTGGACGGCGTGGGATCGGTCCAGGTCCGCGTGTCCGGCGGGGTCGCCACCCAGACTCCCGACTCACCCCCCGAGACGGATCTGTTCGAGCTTGCCGACCGGGAGCTGATCAAGGCCAAGCGGCAGGGCAAGAACCAGATCGTCAGGAGCTGATGGCCCCAGAAGACGCCAGCTCCTCCCTGGTCGAATGTGTCCCCAACCTCTCTGAGGGGCGAGACCAGGAAGTGATCGCGGCGCTGCGGGCCGCGGCTGCCGCCATCGACGGCGTCAAGCTCCTCGACAGCCACTCCGACCCGGACCACAACCGCACCGTCCTGACCTTCGCTGGCCCGCCGCCCCAGGTCAGCCTGGCGGCCATGAGGATGGCCCGCGAGGCGGTCAAGCGCATCGACATGAGGACCCACGCCGGCGTCCACCCGCGTATGGGCGCGGTCGACGTGATCCCCTTCGTGCCCCTCAGCGGCTCGACTATCGAGCGGTGCGCCGAGATGGCGCGGGAGATGGCTCGGTACCTCGGCGAGGACCTGGGGGTGCCGGCCTTCCTCTACGGCGCCGCGGCGTCCTCGGGCCGGCCTTTAAGCGTGCGCGATATCCGCGGGGTCGGCAACCTCTCAGTGGAGGCGCTGGCCACAGACCTGCGTCCGCCCGATTTTGGTCCCCGCGCCCCACACCCCACCGCGGGCGCGGCGGCGGTCGGAGCTCGAGAGCCCCTGGTCGCCTTCAACGTCAACCTCGACAGCGCCGACCTGAAAGTCGCCCAGAGGATCGCCCACGCCATCCGCGGCAGTTCCGGCGGGCTGTCCGAAGTCCAGGCGCTCGCATTTCCGCTGGCCAGCCGCGGCCTGGTCCAAGTGAGCATGAACCTCCTCGATTTTCGCGTCAGCGGACTGGGCCGGGTGCTGGCCAACGTCCGCGAACTGGCCGCCGATGCCGGCGTCGGCCTAGCCGCGTGCGAGCTGGTCGGGCTGCTGCCGGCGGCGGCCCTCAAGGGCCTAGAGGGCGAAACCCTACCCGGCATTCCCGGCCCGGACGACACCATCGAGGCGCGCCTGGCGGGACCCGGGCTGAGTTGACCCTCCGCACGGCCCGCGGGTAGGGTTGCCGGCGATGGCCGGCACCAAAACGCTGATCTTTCTCTGTCGTCATGCCCACCCCGAGAACCCCGAGGGGGTGATGTACGGCCACCTCCCCGGCTTTGGCCTGAGCGCACTTGGCGAGCGACAGGCGCTGGGCCTGGGCGACTTCCTGCGCGGCTACCCGGTCCGCACCTTCTACGCCAGCCCCCTGCAGCGCGCCCAGGAAACCGCCCGCCTGGCGATGTCTCGGCTCGGCCATGAGGTTCCCCTCCATACCCGCGACGACCTCGTGGAAGCCGAGTTCGGCAAGTACATCGAAGGCGTCAAGCGCTGGCAGGTTCCCTTCCGGCGCCCCCTGTTCTTCTTCCACGCCGTCAGCCCTGGAACCCTCTCGTTCGACGAGCCGGTTCCGGAGATGGCGGAACGGATCGAGCGGGTTTGCCGGGAGGCGGTCGAAGCGACCTCCGGCGAGGCCGCGGTGCTGGTCAGCCACGCGGACCCCATCAAGGCCCTCTGGAACCATTTCCTGGGCCAGGCCGACTGGCGCTTCCACTTCCTCGAACTGGACAAGGGTGGCTTCCTCGAGCTCGAGTACGACGGCGACCGGCTAACGGCGGTCACGCCGCACGCCGCCATCCTCGCCGAGGCGCCTGCGGCATGACAGTGCTGGCGGCGCTGGTCGGGGCGGCCTCGATCGTCGAGGCGACCCCGCTGGCGCTGGCCGGCTTCCACACCCGCTTCGTGCTCGCCGGGGTGGCCGCGCTGGCGTTGGTCGTCGGCGCCGTTGTCATCATTGTCCGCCGCCGTCGACCCGCGCTTGAGCTCCGCAAACTCGATGCCGCCGCGGCCCGGCGCTACGTCGAGAGTTTTGCTGGCGTGGAGCGTGATTTTGAGGCGCGACCCGAAGTCGCCGCCGCCCAGGCGCGAGGAATTGTCGAAGAGGTGCTGCGCCGGATGGGGTTCCCGGACCGCGTCGACGCCGCCCAGAAGGCTCGCGACCAGGGCGCCCATGACCGTGCGGCTGCGGCCGCGCTGGAGGCCGCCGATCGAGCGCTCCGCCAAGACGCCGACCGGGAGACTCTGCGCGGGGCGCTGACCAGCTACCGAGAAGTCCTTGACCGCCTTCTCGAAGACGCCACCGGCAGATGAAACTGACGCCTGTCTTCTCTGAGAGAATTTGGTCCATGGCCCAGGCCGCCGATTCCGACCAACCGGCACCCAGTCTGCGTGTGCGCCTGGGCGGCTGGATCAAGGAGCGCGCCTACCAGCTGACCCGCGACAAGTGCCCGTACTGCGGCTCGACCCCGGTGCACTCCAGCAGCGAAATGGTCCTCTACACCAACAGCGGCTACAAGTTCCCCACCGTCTCGCTCAGCTACTGCCTCATCTGCGAGCAGCTACTGGGGGCTCACCTCATCGGCGCGGAGCCGCCCTGCGACTGCGCCGGGCACATCGAGAGTGACATCGCTGAGTCGGACACGCTGGGCATTCGCAACCCCCACCGGATGACGGACATCGTCTTCTCCTCGTGCTCCGTCTGCGGCCAGGTGCTCGACGCCCAGATCCACTACTGAGCGGCCGGTGTCGTGGTAACCGCCCGCGTATCAGTTGATACCGACGTGAAAGGCACACAGGGCTAGGTATGTTCGGCCGTTGGGGCCTTTTCGTGTACCGCAACCCGCGGCGAGTGATCGGGATGGCGGTGGTGGTGTTTGCCATCTCCGTGGCCCTTCTGATCGGCGGCGGCGACCTCCACAACCCCCAGGACCTCAACCTCGAGGCGGGTCACGCCAACGACCAGATCAACCAGGAACTGCCCCACGCCAGTGGCTCGTCCTTCCTGCTGCTCTTCTCCAGCGACAGTCTGAAGGTCACCGACCAAGGCTTCCAATCGGCAACCGAGGCGGCCCTAACCCAGTTGCGGGCGGACGCGCGGGTGAGCCAGGTGAAGACTCCCTACGACGTCCCCGCGGCCCAGACAGCCGCCTACATCTCCAGGGACGCCCACACCGCTCTCGCAGTGGTGCAGCTGAAGGACGACGAGGTCGTCGCACTGAAGTACTACCAACAGCTCCGCGATGAGGTTCATCCGGGGGACCTGCACCTGTTCGCCACCGGCGGGGTCGCGGTCCAGAAGACCTTCAACCAGTACCTCTCGGCGGACCTCGAGCGGGCGGAGCTCTTCTCCATCCCGCTGACGATCATCTTCCTGCTGCTGGTCTTTGGCGCAGTGATCGCCGCCGGGCTGCCGCTCGGCATAGGCATCCTCTCGATCGTGGGCGGGGTCGGCGGGGTGTTCGCGCTGGCCCATGTCACCGATGTCTCGCAGTACGCCATCAACATCGTCACCCTGATCGGCCTGGGCGTCTCGATCGACTATTCGCTCTTCATCGTCAATCGCTACCGAGAGGAGCTGGGCGGAGGAGCGGACCCCGCGGACGCGATCTCGCGGACGCTGGCGACCGCCGGCCGGGCGATCAGCTTCTCAGGCCTCACCGTGGCCATCGGGCTGGGCGGGATGCTGTTCTACACCGGCAGCTTCCTGCCCTCAATGGGGATGGCGGGCGGGGTCGTCGTCGCGCTGGCCGTCTTCTACGCCCTCACCATCCTGCCGGCGGTGCTGGTGCTGCTCGGCCCCCGCATCAACAAGCTCAGTCTGCCCTACGGCATCGGCCGGGGTGGCGGCCGCGTCTGGCACGGCCTGGCGATGGCGGTGATGCGGCGTCCCATCATGGTGCTGGTGCCTACCGTGGGCCTGATCATCGCCGCCGGCATCCCATTCGCCCACCTGCGCCTGGCCAATGGCGACATCAAACAGTTGCCGGCGGGGGCCGAGGTCCGCCGGGGCGCCGAGTTGCTCATGGCTGCATTCCCTGACCGCGACCAGACCACCATCCAGGTCGTGGTCGACGTGCCCGGCAACCCGCTGTCGGCGAACCACGTCGGCGCCATCTACGACCTCAGCCGGCGCCTGGCGGCGATCCCCAGCGTGCTCCGGGTTAACAGCATCGTCACCCTGGACCCAAGCCTTGCCCGTGCCGACTACCAGCGTCAGTACGCCCTCCCAATATCGGCACTGCCCGCTCCCGCGCGTGACGTTGTCCACCAATCCGTGGGCCGGCACCTGGTGGCACTCGACGTTCTCGCCACGCTTCCCGCCCAGAGCGACGGCGCCCGCAACATCGTGCGTGCCATTCGCTCCCAAAGGAGCGTCGGTGACGGCACCCTCAGCGTCACCGGCCAGACCGCCTTCGACCTGGACATCGTCGACTACATCATTGGGCGGACGCCGCTGGCGGTCAGCTTCATCGTCGTCGTCACCTGCGTGGTGCTATTCATGCTGCTGGGCTCGGTCCTGCTACCGCTGAAGGCGGTGGTTATGAACTTCCTGTCACTGTCGGCTTCGTTTGGGGCGCTGGTCTTCGTCTTCCAGGACGGCCACTTCCAGAAGCTTTTGAACTTCACGCCCGACTCTGTCGACCCCTCGGTCCCGGTGATCCTCTTCTGCATCGTTTTCGGGCTGTCGATGGACTACGAAGTGCTCCTGATGAGCCGGATGAAGGAGGAGTTCGACCGCAGCGGCGACAACCGCCTGGCGGTCGCCGCGGGGCTGGAGCGAAGCGGCCGCCTGATCACCGGCGCGGCGGCCATCATGTTCGTCGTCTTCCTTGGCTTCGGCCTCGCCGACGTGCTCATTATCAAGGCCATCGGGATGGGCATGGCGATCGCGGTGCTGATCGACGCCACCGTGGTGCGGGCGCTGATCGTGCCCGCCACGATGCGGCTGCTGGGCAACCTCAACTGGTGGGCGCCGGCACCGCTGGCGCGAATCTACGGGAAGTTCGGGCTCAGTGAGACGGTGAAGGCGAGGGTGCCGGTGACGCGGTAGTTGACCCGCCGCTGTTCAGCTGCTGCAGGATCGCGCCCAGCTGCTGGATGTCGTTGGCGTAGCCGGCAAAGTCACCGGCCTTGAGCTTGGCCTGGGCGTCGGCGTAGAGCGCGTTGGCCTGGGCGATCAAAGCCTGCTGGCCCGATGTCGTGGGCGTGGTTGTACCGCCCGATGGGGGCGCGTTGGCCACCACCCCGCCCGTCAGCTGGCTCAGCGCGTCACCCAATGTGTCGGCGTAGCCCACCGACTGCTCGTCAGCGACGATCACCTTCTTGAGCTCGGGGATGGCGCTGGTGCTGGTGCCGGCAAGGTAGAAGGGCTGGACGTACAGGATGGCGTCGTTGATCGGGATGACAAGGAGGTTGCCGAGAATGACACGAGACCCGTTCTGGTTCAGGAGCGAGTAGTCACGCGAGATCGTTGGGTCCTGCAGGATGCGGCTCTCGACCTGACCCGGGCCGACGATCTGCCGGCCGGTGGGGAAGCGGAAGGCGAGCAGCTTGCCGTAGTCGGAGCCGTCTGACCGGGCGGCCAGCCAGGCGACCATGTTGCTCTTGTTCAGCGGCGTGAAGGGCTGGATCAGGATGAACTCCTCGTGGTCCATCCCGGGCAGCCGCATCATCACGTAGTAGGGCTGCAGCGTCTGCGCGGTGCCGCCCTGGCTGGTGGTCTCGCTGGCCTGGGCCCAGGCGTCGGCGCGACCGAAGAAGGTCTGCGGGTCATGCATGTGGTAGTTCTCGAGCATGCCCGCCTGGACCTGGAAGAACTGCTCGGGGTAGCGGATGTGAGAGCGCAGCCCCGACGGCATCTCTGACAGCGGCTTGAAGACGCCGGGGAAGATCTTGGCGTAGCTCTTGATGATGGGATCGGTGGGGTCGGAGATGTACATCTGCACGCTGCCGTCGTACGCGTCCATGACCACTTTCACCGAGTTGCGCATGTAGTTGATGTCGGGGATGTCAGGGTTGAGGGTGACGGGCTCGCTGTAGGGGTAGTTGCTCGCCGTTGTGTAGGCGTCGGCAATCCACGACAGCCTGCCGTTGTTGACGACGATGTAGGGGTCCTTGTCAAGGGTCAAGAACGGCGCCAGGGTCTGGATCCGCGTCTGCACGTCGCGCCGGATCAGCAGCTGGCTGTCGGGGGTGACCTGGCCGCTCAGCACCAGGTTCGGGTCACCCTGGCTATAGGCCAGGGCCAGCCGCCGCAGCCCCCCGCCCATGGCGATCCCGTTGGTGCCGGTCCACTTCGAGTACTGCTGGGTGTCCTGCTTCTCGTAATCGACCTCGGGCTCCTTGCTGTCGGCGACGACGTACCCGGTGGTGGTCTCGCCGAAGTAGATCTGCGGCACCTTCAGCTGGAGGTCGCCCACCGGCGGGATGTCGCGGAGCGGGCTGAGGTCAGGCTGGCCTTCGGCCGCCACCTTGCTTACCGGTGTCGCGGCGGCGCCATAGCCGTGGGTGTACTTGAGGTGGATGTTGACCCAGGTCTTGGCACTGTCGGGCAGCTTGTCGGGGCTCAACTCGCGGGCCGAGATCATCACCTGGCGGTAGCCGTCGGGGAGGGTGTATCGGTCGATGTCGACGTCGTGGAAGTCGTAGAAGGGACGAATGGTCTGGATCTGCTGGTATGCCTGCTGCAGGGGGACGTAATCCCACAATCGCAGGTTGCTGACCGTGCCGGTGTTGTTGGCGAGGATGTCGGAGGTGACGGTCTGCTTGTCCGTGAAGTCTTTGAAGGTGACCCGGTCGAGGGCAAACGCCTGGTTGGTGCTGTCAATCTGCCGCTGCAGGTTGTCGTGCTCGCGGACCAGCTCGTTGGGCTTGACCGCGAGCGCCTGGTAGAGACCGGGGGCGGCGCCAAGCAGGAGCGCTATTGACACCACCCAGAGCGCCAGTGCGGCGACCAGGAGCCCGGAGCGGCCGAGGACGATGTTCGCCAGCAGCGCCAGCGCAATCACCAGGCACAGACCGAGAAGGAACCAGTAGGCCGGGATGCGGACCGCCTGGTCGGTGGCGCCGGCGCCGAAAACCGAGCCGTTGTGGGCGCTGAGGAGCCCGAACATCGCCAGCCGGTAATGCGCCGCCAGCAACAGGAAGAAGGCTGAGCCCAGGACCGACGCATGGCCGACGGCGCCGGGCGGCAGTTGCAACTGCGCGCTGGGCTGAATCCCCGAGACGTAGACCAGGGCCGCGCCGATGAGGCTGATGATCACCAGCGCCAGCATCCAGGCCAGCGCGGCGCGCAGGAAGGGCATCTGGAAGATGTAGAAGCCGAGGTCCTGCCCGAACACCGGGTCGTTGCGGCCGAAGCTGGTGGCGTGGAAGGCCAGCGCCGCGGTCTGCCAAGCGCCTGCCGCGATCTGGCCCATGAAGAAGGCGATGACGGCAGCCACACCGAGGACGGCGCGGCCAAGCGGAGACGACAGCACGCGGCGCTTGACGCCGATCTGGCTGAGCCTGGTGGGGCCCAACAGGCGCACGGCGAAGAGGCCGTTCAGGACCAGGACCACGAACGCCAGGGCGAAGCCGATCAGGCCCAACCAGACCTGGTAGCCGAGCCGGGTCGTAAAGACGCCCTGGTAGTTGAGCGACTTGAACCAGAGGTTGTCGACGTACAGCCCCACCAGGGGGTTGAAGACGATCAGGACCAGGAGGATGAAGGCGGCCACGTAGAGGATCCGGCGCGTCCCCCTGCTGATCCGGAACTTGCTGAAGTCAGGCCGGCCAGGCCCGCGGCCGCCAAAGAGGGGCTCGATGTTGTCGAAGAAATCGCCGCCGCGACGGAACTGCATCAGACCACCCTATACAAGAACACGGGCGGCCTTCTTAGTCCGTGTACCGGCTGATGCGCCGGTTCTCGTCATCGTGCTCGGATTGGTAGAAGCCGCAGGTCTCGTAGTCGGTGAGGCAAGGTGGCGCCGGGTGGCGGAGATAGGTGAAGGTGTGGGTGCGGCGATCGACGTGGCAATCGGCCTTGTAGCGCGTCACCGGGCCGTACTTAACCTTCAGGATCTGCTCCAGGTATGGGCAGTGGCGCTGGGCTTTAGCCGTCTTCGGCCCCCACCATATCTCGCACACGGCTGGCCAGCTCCTTGACCTTGAAGGGCTTCTTGAGCGTCTGCACGTTCTTGTGGCGCTCCAGCTCGGGGGCGGTGGTCTGGTTGACCAGCGCGGAAACTACCAGCACCTTCGGGCTGTCCTGGCCGTCGTCGCGGATCTTGTCGAGGACCTGCGAGCCGCTCAGCTCACCCGGGAGCATCAGGTCGAGGATGACGAGCTCCGGCTTGTAGGTTCCGATCAAGCCCAGGCCTTCCTCGCCGGTCTGGGCGTTCTTCACGTCGTACCCCTCCATCTGGCATAGAAGGGTCTCGATGTCGGCGAGAGCGTGGTAGTCCTCGACCACGAGGATGCGCTTCATGAGAGGCGAAGAATAACACCTGCTGAGTTCGCTTCCTATTACTTTTCGTCGCTCTGCGTAGCCCTTTCAGCAGGACTTCATGACCACCGGGGTCACGTACGCCTCGATGTAGGCGGCCACCGCGAACATCGGCACGAAGACGAGGGCGCCGCGGGCGTAGTCGGAGAGCGCCAGCCGCATCCCCGCCAGCCAGCCCTCGGTTGATGGCCGCACCATGCTTGCCCCGACTCGCAGCGCAAAGGCGGCGGCCAGCACCAGCGCCGGCAGCTCGACGACGCCGTGCGGCGCGATCCCGCAGGCGAAGAAGCCAAGCCGCGAGAAGTCGAAGAAGACCCCGCCGATGTAACCCACGACGAAGCCGTTGAGGAGGGTCGCGATACCGCCGAAGGCCCCCAGGGTGAGCGGCGCCAGCAGCAGAATCAGGGCTCCTACCAGAAGGTTGTTGCGCAAGATCAGAAGGAAGAACGGCGGCGTTCCCAGCACCGCCTCGTGGCCCACCGCGGCCTTGGTCGCCACCAGGGCGGCCACCGGCCGGGCCGGCACCAGGCTGTACTGCTGCGCGACCGCCCCGGAGATCGCGCCAAAGATGAGCAGGAAGGCCGAGACGGCGATCGCGCTACGGCTCCTCCTGAATGCGGCTGGGATCGCCCGGACCATGTCGACGGCCAGCCCCCTCCATTGCGACGGGCGCCGTGGGATCCGGCGCAGCATTCGCAACAGCCATGCCCGCCGATCGGGCGGCCGGCTCTCTTTGGCCAGGATGTTCTCGCGGTTGAAGCCTATGATCCCCAGCCGCAGCAGCAGCAGGGCGACCATTGCGAGCATCGCCGCAACCGCCCACAGCACCCACTCCAGGCGGCTGATGATGAGCACCGATTCGGCCTGGATGACGCTGCTCATGGGGATGATGATGAAGCTGGCCATGACGTTGGCCGAGCGCAGCGTTTTAGTCTGGCTGCTGACGATGGTGGCGCCGGCAACCATCACCAGCGCCTGGGCCAGGGTCACCACCAGCAGCGGGCCGAGCTCTTGGGTTGCCACAAAATGAATCAGCACCAAGACCGCCAGCGAGTACGTCGTCACGGCGGCATAGCTGAGGCTGAGGCTTGGGATGAGCACCGCCAGGCACTTGCCGAGGTAGATCTCGCTCTCACGAAGCGGGGTGGCGAACAGCGTCTCCAGGGTGTTGCGCTCGCGCTCCCCACTGAACGATTCAAGCGCCAGCACCAGCGAGAAGGACGCCGGCAGGAAGACGACCAAGAATGCGCCCACCTCGGCCAGTCGCTCGGTGATGCCGCGACCCGACGGCCCCAGGTAGTGCCCGGCGGCGGCGACACCGATGGCCGCTACCACAGGGATGACGAAGGTGAGGCCGGTCATGGCGATGAAGAGCCGGGCGTCTGAGGTCGACTCCCGGAGGTCGCGGCGGGCGATCAGCCAGATCATGTCGCGCCGGGGACCACTGACCCCGGCGAACATCACCCGCCCCAACCGGCGCAGGATCACGATGTCATCGGCCTCGAGAGGCGACCAGCGCGAGCCATCACCTCCATGTAGATGTCCTCCAGGCCGGGCACCATGGTTTGCACGTACCGCGGCTCCAGCCCGAGTTGCTCTTGCAGCTCGGGGAGGGTGCCGTGGGCCAGGATGCGGCCACCGGCCATCACCGCCAGGCGGTCGGCGACCCGCGCTGTTTCGCGCAGGTTGTGGGTGCACACGACGACGGCGATACCGGTCCGCTTCAGCTCCAGGATGTAGTCCCAAGTGAGTCGTGCACCCGCCGGGTCCATCGATGAGGTCGGCTCGTCGAGGAGCAGGACTCGGGGCTGGTGCAGCGTCGCGCGCACCAGGGCAACCTTCTGGCGCATGCCTTTGCTGTAGCTGCCCAGCCAGACGTCAGCCCGTTGGCCGAGGCCGAACAGATCCAGCATCTCGGCGATGCGGCGTCGCCTTACGTCCTCCGCCATGCCATGGATGCGCCCGAAGAAGTCGAGGTAGTCGGGCGCGGTCATACGCTCGTACAAACCGGGCAGCTCGGAGAGCAGGCCAACCTGGGCCCTCACCGCCTCCGGGTCATCAGCAACGGAAATGCCGCCGACCATAACGCTCCCAGAGGTGGGCCGGATGACACCCGCGAGGCAGCGCAGGGTGGTGGTCTTGCCGGCCCCGTTCTCGCCCAGGATGACAAGCGACTCACCGCCGCTCACGGCGAAGGAAATGTCCTCCAGGGCGCGGAAGGAGCCGAAATCCTTGCTCAACCCCTTGGCCACGACGGACATCATTCTCATGTTAGTCGCGGCCCGAGCCGAGGCCGGGACCGGTTATCGCGATCGCAACGATATGATTACGGCGCTTCCGATGGCCAAGAACAGCAGCGCGCGGACCCCAGGTCGAGCCAAGGCGACGGCGCCCGATGCCACGCAGACCCCACCTCGCTCCTCGGGATGTCGCTTCTGTCGCGCCAGCCTGCGGACCAGCGACAACTACTGCAGCCACTGCGGCATGCCCATCGACCCCGTCCGCGACCACCCGTTGTTCGTTGTCGAGGGGCTCAGCAGCCTGTTCAATGTGGTGTTTTTCGAGTCGCTTCTGGAGCAGGAGCTCAACCGGGCCGGCCGCTACAGTCACCGGCTGTCGGTGCTGGTGGTAGAGATCGACAACCTCAAGGAGCTCGAGACCAGCTATGGCTATGAGGAGATCAATCGCCTCATCCGCGACGTCGCCGAGGTGATGTCGCGGGTGATCCGCGACCCGGACACCCTGGCCGCCACCAACCGGGTCACCGCGCTGGGCACCCACCGCTTCCTGGTGCTGCTGCCGGAAACCCCGGAGGAAGGCGCCTTCCGCACCGCCGAGAAGATCCGCAGCCTGGTGGGATCAACCGTCTTCAAGCTCGGCGGCACTGAGAACAGCGTGACCCTGTCGCTGGGCATCGCGAGCACCGAGCCGGAGCACGACGAGCCCAACCTGCTGGGCCGCGCCACCCAGGCGCTGATCGAGGGACACGGGCAGGGCCAGAACCGCAGCCAGGTGGCTCCCCAGCGCGGCTGAAGCTCGGTCGGCGTCGCGGGGGAGGCCCCGCGAGCACCCGGCTCTACTCTTTCGAGTCTGACTCCGAGTCGTCGGACGCCGCCGCGGCGGCGGCGCGGGCAGCGGCTCCGCCGGTGTTGGGCGGCGGGCCGGCGAGCTCTGGATAGCCGACGTCGCTGGCGATGCCGTCGATGCCGTATTCACGGAGCTGCATGAAGACCATGCCGACAAACGGCAGCGTGGCGAGCCCCGAGAGCAAAGCCAGCACCCCGCCCCCGAAGAAGATCCAGTCGTGCTGGAGAGTGTCAGAGCCGAAGGAGAAGTACCAACCGAACACCAGCAGCAGGATGGCAGTGCTGACCGCCGCGACTAGCCTGAGGACGATCTCGAGCATCTTCTCTCCCAAGGGTTGGACGACTGGCGCAGCAATTATGCCAGCCGGGGAGTAGCTGGAAGCTCAGTCGGAGGGTTGGGTGGCGGCTGTCAGGCCCGGCGTGACCCCGTGGACGACCACCGGGTCGCCGAGGTTGTCGAAGTTCCACAGCCATTCCGCCTGCGGCAACGCGGCCGGCCACTGGGTGTTGTCGGTTGGGGTCTGTACATTGACGCAGCCGTGGCTCATCGGATGTCCGAAGTTGTTGTGCCACCAGGCGCCATGCAGCGCCTCGCTGCCGTCGAAGTACTGGGTCCAGGGAACGTGCTTGATGTCGTAGTAGTCCGGCGCGAAGGGCCCCTCCGGGCTCTTCATCTCCTCGTCGGGCTTGCGCAGCCAGATGTAATAGCTGCCGACGTTGGTGGCGTGGGTGGAGGTGCCGCTGCTGATGGCGAAGTCGTTGGCCGGGGTGCCGTTCTTGCAGGCCAGCAGGTGCTGGGCCGTGAGGTCGACATCGATGACCCGTTTGTCGCCGGTGTTGAAGCTGCTTACCACGTCGCTGACGAAGCTGCTTCCGGGCGCGGTGACCAGGCCGGTGATGGAGGCCGTCAGTTTGACGGTGCTGTTCGCGGGCCAGTAGCCGTCCGGCGTCTTGGGCACCAGCCGCACCCGGTGGTCGTTGGTCCAGGAAAACGTCACCGGCAGGTCGCCGCCGGCAACCGCCGGCGAGGCGTAGGCGGCGCAGCCCCCCGTCCCCGGGGTGGCCGGCTGGTTGATAGTGACGCTGACCGCCAGGTGCGAGGCGAAGTCGCTGCGGCTCACCGGCGGCCCGCTGAGGGTGAGGGTGAGCGGCTCGCCGACCCCCATGTTGGAGGTGCCGTTGTCAGGGAAGGCCGCTGCTGTGGCCGCGCCGAGGGTGCCGAAGGAGGCAGTTTGCGGCGAGCCGGCCACGCCCTTCAGGCTCCTGGCCTTGACGCTGAAGCTGTAGGTTTGACCCTGCTTGAAGTCGAGCGGGACAACCGTGACGGTGGTGCCGTCGGGGCCGAGCGCACCGCGCACCGGGCCGTCGATGGTCACGCTGCTGGCGGCCGGGCTCAGCGTCAGCACAACCGATTGGCCCTGGCCAATGGCGGCTGGGATGGTGGACACGACCTTGGGTGTGGTCGCCGTCGCGAACTCGCTGGTCTGGGTCTCGTCGGTATCAGTCGACGCGCCCTGCTTGCGGACCGCGGCCACAGCGCTGACGACATAATGGGTATCCGGCCTGAGGCCCGACTTGAGATCGAGCTGGCCGTTCTTGATGGTCGCGTCAACCGGTTGGCCGCTGTCCGGCAGAAGCGTGACCGACTTGAGATGTGCCCCGGAGCCGACAGCGCGGACCACCACCTCGGTTTTGGCCGGGTCGAGCTCGGCGGCGCCGTCGACCGGGGTGAAGGCAAGGTCCCCCTTGGTGGTGCTCGGCAGGCTGAAGTGGTCGGCGCTGTTTGAACCCAATGGGGCGCACGCCGATAGCAACAGCACAGGAATCAAGAAAACCCGCGCGGCCAAACGCGGGCGCAGCCGACTGGCGCTCACTTCAACCAGATCTTAGCCATCGGTACCGCGCCGGCGAGCGGGCGAACTGTCGGTGGCGCTTGGGAGCCGGCTACCAGATGCCAAGGACGTCCTTGGCCTCTTCGCTGGCCATCGTGCGCGGGTCCCAGGGGGGCGACCAAACCAGGTCCACCTGGACGTTGCGGGCTCCGGGCCAGCCGGCGCAGACGCCGTATACCTGGCTCTGCAGCATCGGCCCGACGGGGCAGCCAGGGCCGGTGAGAGTCATCTCGACCTTGATGTTGTTCTCGTGGACGTCGACGTTGTAGATCAGGCCGAGGTTGACGAGGTCCAGCCCGATCTCGGGGTCGACGACCGCTTTGAGTCCCTCGCGAATCTCCTCGGGGTTGATCGGTTCACCGGTGGCCGCGGGCTCGTTGTAGGCACCCAGGTTCTGGGCGGGTGCCTGTGGGTCGGCGGGCTGCGCTTCGGTCGACTGTGCCTTCATGGGCTGTGCCTCGCTCATGCCATACCTCCAACAGTGTGAGAATGCGCTTCGGGCCCGACGGATTCCCCGGCCCGCTCCGTCAGCCCCTGGAGCAGCGAGTTCCAGGGCAGGACGGCGCACTTGATCCGGACCGGGTACTTCTTCACCCCCTGTAGGGCCTCAAGGTCACCCAAGCCTTCGGCGTCGCCCTCGGCCAGCATCATCTCCTTGAAGCGGTTGATCAGCTTGAGGGCCTCGAGGAGGGGCTTGCCTTGGATCTCCTCGGCCATCATCGAGGCCGAGGCCTGGCTGATGGAGCATCCGCGGCCGCTGAAGTGCAGCTCTTTGACGGTCTCACCGTCGTCGCCCAGCCGCGCGGTGATGGTCACCTCGTCGCCGCAGAGCGGGTTGTTGGCGCTGACGCTCACGTCGGCAGGATCGAGGTCGCCCTTGTTGCGGGGGTTGCGGTAATGGTCGAGGATGATGTCGCGGTAGAGCTCGTCATCGAACTGAAAAGACATGCTGTGAGCCTACCCCCCAATCAGCTGAAGACGGCACGGGCGCTGCCCAGTGCCAAGACCAGCGAGTCGACTTCTTCGCGGGTGTTGTAGATGTAGAAGCTGGCCCGGGCGGTGGCCACCTGGCCCAGGCGCCGCATCAGCGGCTGGCAGCAGTGGTGCCCGGCACGGATGGCCACCCCCTCTCGATCGAGGAGAGTGCCCAGGTCGTGGGGGTGGATGTCGCCGAGGTTGAAGGCGATCACGCCGCCCCGGTTGTCGGCGGCCTTGGGACCGTAGAGGGCAACGTCCTCCTCACCCATGAGCACCTCGAGGGCGTAGTCGGTGAGGTCGCGCTCGTGGCGCCGGACGTTCTCCATGCCGATCTCGGACAGGTAGTCGACGGCAACGCCCAGCGCGATCGCGCCGCCCGCATCGGGGGTGCCGGCCTCGAACTTGTCGGGCAGCTCGTTGTAGGTCGAATGCTCGAGCTCGACCTTCATGATCATGTTGCCGCCGGCCAAAAATGGCGGCATCGACTCCAGCAGCTCGCGGCGGCCGTAGAGCACGCCGATCCCCATCGGGCCGAGCATCTTGTGACCGCTGAAAGCGAGGAAATCGCAGCCCAGCGCGCGCACGTCCACAGGCAGGTGGGGCACTGACTGGGCTGCATCGAGGAGCACAACCGCGCCCGCCGCGTGGGCCTGGCGGGTGATCTCCTCGACCGGGTTGATGGTGCCGAGCACGTTGGACATGTGGCTGACGGCGACGACCTTGGTGCGGTCGTTGAGCAGGCCGGGCAAGGCCGCCATCTCGATGGTGCCGTCGTCGAGCAGCGGTAGAAACCGCAGTTTCGCCCCCCGACGGTCGGCCAGCAGTTGCCAGGGCACCAGGTTGGAGTGGTGCTCCATCTCCGAAAGCAGGATCTCGTCGCCCTTCTGCAGCCGCTCCCCATACGAGTGGGCCACCAGGTTGATGGCCTCGGTGGTGTTGCGGACGAAGATCAGCTCCTCGGAATGCTCGGCGTTGATGAAGGCCTGGATCTTGCGGCGCGCCTTCTCGTACTCGTCAGTGGCCTCCTCAGAGAGGGTGTGGATGCCGCGGTGGACGTTGGCGTTGTAGCGGGTGTAGTAGTCGGCCAGGGCGTCGATGACCTGCTTGGGCTTCTGGCTGGAGGCGGCGTTGTCGAGGTAGACAAGGTGCTTCCCGCCTCGAACGGCGCGAGTGAGGATCGGGAAATCAGCGCGGATGGCCTCGACGTCGAGAGCCCGGGCGGTGGCGTGGGTGGCTTCGGTCATCTCGCCCTCAGCCGGCCAAGGCCGAGGCTTCGGCAGCGGACTGAAGGACCTCGACCATCACGTCGTCGCCCTGCAGCCGCACCCCGTAGGTCCTCACCGGGAGGATCGCGGGCAGGCTCTGGGGCTTGCCGGTGGCCAGGCTGAAGGTGGAACCGTGCTTGGGGCATTCGATCGTCAGCTCGTCGGAGTCGACCTCCCCGTCGGAGAGATGGAAGTACTCGTGGCTGCAGATATCGCTCACGGCGTAGAGGATGCCGCCCGCGTTGACCACCGCGATCTCCTCGCCGTCGACCTCGACGTGCTTGACCGACCCCTCAGGGATCTCCTCGATCGAAGCCACCCGAACCAACACGATCATGCACCTCTGCCCGAGTTGGGGCAAAATCCGACTAAAACCATCTGTATTTTACACCGGGCCGATCGATGAGCCATTGGACATGGCCATTGCGACCGGCCTGAGGGGGGCAGATTCAGATGACCGGGTCGAGCCCCGTCAGCGCCTCGTCGATGGCCTCGTGGATCTGCTGCCGGACCTGCTCCAGGGCGATGCGGTCGATGACGGGCTGGAAGAAGCCGTGCACCAGGGTGTTCTGCGCCTCCTCAAACGAGAAGCCACGGCTCTGCAGGTAGAAGAGCTGGTCGGCGTCGACCTGGCCCATGGTGGCGCCGTGGGTGCAGCGCACGTCGTTGGCCTCGATCTCGAGCTTGGGCATGGAATCGGCCTTGGCTTTGGGCGACAGGATCAGGCTGCGGTTGGCCTGGTAGGCGTCCGAATGCTGGGCGTCCTTGCGGATCTTGATCAGCCCCGAGTAGATCGAGACCGCCTCGTCCCGAAGCGCGCCTTTGACCAGCAGGTCGCTCATGCAGTTGGGGGCGAAATGGTCCTGCAGCGACTGAAAGTCGAAGTGCTGCTTGCCGTCACCGATGATCAGCCCTGAGATCCGTGCCGTCGAGCCCGCGCCCATCATGGCCACGTCCATGTAGACCTTGGCCAGGCGGGAGCCAGTCGCGGCCACGACAAGCTCGGCGTGGCAGTCCCTGCCGAGATGGACCCGGTGGTAGGCGAAGTGATCGACCTGGTTGTCCCACTGCTCCAGGACGAGGTACTGGATGGTGGCGCCATCGCCCAGAATGACCTCGGTGACGGCGCTGCTGAGGACGTCCCCGGTGACGGCGCCAGGCGAGGCATATTCGTCGGTGTAGATCAGCGAGGCGCCCTCGTCAACAACCACCAGGCTCCTTGGCAGGACGGACTGGGGGCCGGCGGACGTGGCAGCCGACTGCGCTGCCCAGACCGGCAGCCTGGCCGTCACTCCCCGCGGGACGTGGACGAAGACACCGCCGCGCCAGAAGGCAGCGTTGAGAGCGGCGAACTTGCCGGCCGCCGCCGGCACCACCTCGTGGTCGAGGTACTTCTGGACCAGCTCGGGATGCTCGCGAGCCGCCGTCTCGAGGCTCGAGACGATCACCCCCTGCTCGGCGAAGACTTTCGGCAGGTTGGCCACCGTCGACGTGCCCCCCTGCTGCGTGACCAGGGCCCCGCCCTCGCCTGAACGCTCCCAGCTGCTTCTCAGCTCGGCACCCGCGTCACCAGCGCCGGAGGCGCCGGCATCGCCAGAGGCAGGCTCGTAGGCGTGCGGGTCGATGTGCGAAACATCAGTCCGGCGCCAGTCCTCCATCGTCGTGGAGTCGGGCATCGGCAACTCGGCGAAGGTCATCTGGTCGGCCAGCTTGCGCTGCTCCAGCCACGAAGGCAGCCCGGCGACCGCAATCGCATTCGCGGTCAGGTGGTCGATGGCCGGCTGGCTCAAACGTTCCTCGCGATCAAATCGGTGGGGTCAGAAAAGCTGACTAAATCAATCTGATTTTACCAGCCGGGCCGGGATCAGCAGCCCCCAGGTGAAGAAGACCAGTCCGTAGACGTAGTAGTTGTAGCCGGCGAAGGTGGCGCCGAGGGTGAAGGCGAGAAGGCCCAGCCCGCAAGCCATCAGCGAGGTGCTGAGGCTGTGACGTCCGGCCCACGCCAAAAGCAACGCCACCACGCCACCGGCGACGGCAAGCGCGACCGAGACCGCTCTTCCTGAAGGCATGCCCGCGTGCGCCAGCATCGCCCAGATCGTCAGGCGGTCAGGGTCGGGGGCGCTGGCGAGGTTGCCGAAGACGTGGTCGACAAAGGCGCTTGGGCCCCAGGCCACGAACGGCAGGGTAACGGCCAGTGCCACCACGACGCCGGTGAGGACGGCACGTCGACGCAGCGGTGGCAGCAGGTACAGGACCGGGAAGACGACGAAGTACTGCTTGCTGGCGATGCCCAGCCCCACCAGCAGCCCCGACAGCAGCGAGCGCGAGTCAAGCGCCAGCACCAGGGCGCCGACGGCCAGCGCCAGCAGCAGCCACTCCTGGTTGCTGAAGACGAAGAATGCCTGGGCCGCCCGTGGCAACACCAACGGGATCAGGATCAGCGCCTCCTGCCAGCGCGCCACCGACCCGCCGGCGCGGCGGACCAGCCGTGGCAGCAGCAGGGCGACGATCGCCTCGCAGGCGATGTAGCCCCAGCGGATATCCGTGAGCAGCACCCTGAAGGGCGCCAGCAGGAGGATCGCCGCCGGCGGGTACGTCAGCCGGATGACCTGCCCGTCGGGGCCGACGTAGTTGCTGTACGGGTTCTGGCCCTTGAGCAGCGCGTCGACGCCGAAGTTGAGGAACCGCCAGACATCCTGGTGCTGAGGCACAGGGATCTTGAGGATGATGACGGCGTGGGCCGCGATCAGCAGACCGCCGGCGAGGTAGAGGCGGTAGCGCCGCAGCGGCGCGATGGTGGTGCAGAGATAGAACGCGACCGCCCCGCCAACCGTTAGTCCGGCCACCGTCAGGTCCCGGGGCGCGGGCACCTCGGCGGTCAACGCCGTCATCACCGCCAGGCCGACGAGGAGCACCGGGTAGATGATGTGGTTGCCGCCCGGGGGGTCGGGAGCGATCGCGGCCAGCGCCAGGACGGTCACGCCGGCGAGGATCAGGGTCGCGCCGGTGACGCTGAAGAAGGCAAGCTGGTCGGCGAGGGCCACCGCCATGAGCGCGATGCCGAGCGGGGCCAGGGTGTGGCGGCGGTAGAGGCTCATCTCGGCCGAACAGTATGCGGTCAAGGGTCAGATAGCCCAACAGGCGCCGCTCAGTAGTTGCGCTTGATTACGATTCGACCCGAGCCCAGCGAGCTGTAATTGGCGCCGGGACGAGAGTCGTCCGGCCCCGCAAAGACCAGCTCGAACTGTGGGTTGGCCGCAACCGCTCGGGGCAAACGTCCGGTCGGATCCTCATCCGCGGGTAGCCAAATGTTCTCAGCCACCTCTTCAAAACCCGCGTCGACCTGATCAACCGGCGCCTGGGCATAAGCCATCTGTGCGACGCGATGCCGGGCAACCTGCCACGCGATGTAGTCCTGGGTACCGATTGCATACAGGGCCAACGAGCCAACGGTCGCCAGGGCTGCCCAGGCGATCGCTGCCGGCGCCGCACCGGCCGGGGCAGCCGCGGCTGCGACGATGGGCACGAGCGGCAAGATCACGGCCAGGTAGTAACGGTCGAAGAGGTTACCGTGACCGACGATGAAAACCATCTGTAGCGCCGCGCTTAGGACGAGGATTTGCCCGCTCTCTCCCAGCCTCGCGGGTGTCCACGGATCACGTCGTACGACCAAGAGAACGACATAGCTGGTCATCGTCAAAATGACGAGGATCAGGAATGTGGGGCCCGGAAACGGGCTCACCTTCGCTCCGCCAAGGAGCGCAGCGCCGAGCGCGTTGCCACCGAGCATGTTGCCGACGTAGATCGAATGACCGTTTGAGGGGAGGACGAAAAGCCCCGCGAACGCCAGCGCAAGCAACGCGAGAATCGCCGGAAAGATCCACCAGAATGTCGTTCCGGTCTTCTCTCTGGGACGGGCGAGCCAGAGCGCCACCGTAAAGGGAAGGATCGCCAGCCCTAGTAGAGCGGGGAAATTCGCCAAGACATAAGCCACAAAACTCGGCCCGGAATAGCTTGTCAGCACGAAACCCAAGGCCCCCCCCGACGAGCCCGTGAGGCTGGGCGAAATTTGGGTTAGAAATTCCGGCGTCTTGAACGCCGCAGCAGAAAGCAACACCAGCGCTCCGGCGGGAATGAGGTCGGGCCGCAATGAGCGGCAGCGGCGGGCGAACATGGCTAGTCCGAACGCTACGGTCGCTGCAATCGCTACACCCTGTGGTCTCTGCAGCGTGGCCAACACCGAGAATGCGACACATGCCCATCGAAATTGACCTCGGTCAACCCATCGGAGTGAAAAGTAGATCGCTCCAGCGAACAGGCCCAGGAAGACGGTTTCAGTCATCATCCCCGTGGAGACGATCAGATACAAGGGGTTGCAGATCACCGCGGCGCCAGCGATAAACGCCCAGAGCCTTCCCGCGCCAAGGTCGCGCGCGATCAAGCCGCAAAACAGGCCCTGCATCGCGATGAAGGGCAGCGACGTCAAGCGCCAGATAGCGGGATCGGTTTTGAGAAGCGCAAGCGGCGCAGAGAGCAGCAGTTGCACGAGTTGGGGCGAAGAACCGACCGACTGGAAGCCGTGACCAGCCACCAGCTGTTGTATCGACCACCGCCTGGCGTACTCGTCGAGCAGCGGAAGGCTGGTTTGGAGATCGAAGAATGCGACCAGCAACACCGCAACGGCAGCTGCCGCCCCGAACACCATCTCGATCAGACGCGCAGTCCGTTGACTATCGAGAATTTGGGCAGGCTCGAGGCGCTGCATATCGCCGAATCTTATCCGCAGCACGGCGAGGGCTTGGCGACAATGGCCCCATGGTCACGGCGGCAGCTTCATTGGAGATCACCCGTATTCCAAACGCTCCTGACGGGTGGGATCCGAAATGCATCGGTGCGCTATCAGGCGTGAGCGAAATAGCACGCGCTGGTCCCCTAGGAGCCGACGCCCATGCCTACGAGGTGGTCAAGCCGAGCGGCTGAGACCCGAGTTGCAGCTACGTGACGACGGGTACACAGATCGGTCTGAAGGTGTGCCAATCTCGGATGTGACGCCTTACGCTGTGGCCATGGCGATACCTCCACCTGTCGCAGCGGCCGCCCTGATGCACGCGCATCGGCGGGGTCTCGCGGTCTCTGAACGGAAACTGCTGCTCGCCGGCGGCGATGCAGTCGCGGTGGTAGCGGCGTTCCTGCTGGCGTTCAACTTGCACGCAGCCGAGGTCCGTCATATGGGCCTTGCGGTCCCGCGGGTTGCGCTGGGAATCGTCCTAGTCGTCTTCCTGGTATCCGCCTACCTCGCGGACGCCTATCGGCTGGCAGGCGCCGTCAACCTGAGGGGCACATTCCGCAGCATCGCCGGCTCCATGGCGATCAGCTTCGTCGGGCTGTTGGGGGTGTTCTTCGTAGTTCCGTACCGAATCACGCGGCCGACGCTGCTCCTCTGGGTGCCCCTGGCCACGGTCGCCCTGATGGCCTGGCGAATCGTTTACCGGCGCGTGTTCGCCCAGGCGATCTTTGCCGGGAGCGTAGTCGTGGTCGCCGACCCGAGTAGCTTCCGGCAGGTTTGGCCGGATGCCGCCGGGGTCATGCGTGGGCTCTATCGCGTCGTCGAAGTGGTCAGCCCTTCGCGCCCAGACTGCGCCGACATCGTGCGAGAGCTGGCCGCGGAGGGCCAAGTGAACCAGATCATCCTCGGCATACGCGAAGAGGTGCCCCGCGACATTTTCCGAGCCCTTTTGGAATGCTACGACCGCGGCGTCCCAGTTCGGTCGCTGAGCAACCTCTACGAGGAGCTGACCGGCCGGATGTTGCTCGATCAGCTCGGGCACTCGTGGCTGCTCTCCCTCCCAATGCGCAGCGAGACGTCAAGAATCTACGGCGCCTTCAAGCGCGGGTTCGACATCCTCGCGGCGTCCGCCGGTCTGCTATTGCTGGCCGTCGTGGCGCCGTTGCTCTGGTTGGCGGTCAAGGTCGAGGACGGCGGGCCCCTGATTTATCGTCAGGAGCGTTTGGGGAAGTACGCCAAACCGTTCACCATTTTCAAGCTCCGTACCATGCATCAGGAGCGGCGAGCCAAGCAACGGCAGACCGATGCTGGCGATGAGCGAATAACCCGCATCGGAGGGGTGGTTCGGAAGCTGCACATTGACGAGCTACCGCAGGCCTGGAACATCCTCAAGGGCGAGATGAGCATGATCGGTCCACGGCCGGAGCAGCCTGCCTACGTAGCGACGCTGCAGAAGGCAATCGATTTCTACAACACCCGGCTCTCGGTGCGGCCAGGCCTTACCGGCTGGGCTCAGGTGAACATAGGCTATGGCGAGGGCGTCAATGGCGCTCGCGAAAAGCTCAGCTACGACCTCTACTACATCAAGCGCCAGTCGCCGGCGCTGGATATGTTGATCCTGACCCGTACGTTTTTCGCGGTCCTCTCGCTGAACGGGCGCTGAATCACGGCCCGGGGCCGGTGGGCTGCCTCAGACCGGTTGACCACCGCCTACCCGCTCCAGTAGAGCAGGATTAGAACGCAATGCACGTGCTCTTTGTGGCGCCGTATCCTCCGACTGCACTACGAACCCGGTCCCGAAACCTCATCAAACAGATCGCCCGCCATGGCCATCGGGTCACCGCGGTGGTGCTGTCCGTAGGTCGCTCGGAACCGGGTACTACGGACCGGGCCAGCCGCGATTCCTTTGAGCTCGTAACTGTGAACCAGCCTGCCGTGAGCGCCTACCTGTCATCGGCTGGTGCTCTCGTGCGCAACCAGTCACTCGAGGTTGCGTACTGCTCGTCGCCCATGTGGCGCCGGGCGGTGCAGGAGTTCGTCGCCTCCGGCAACGTCGATCTGGTTCATTTCGAGCACATCCGGTCGACCAGCATCGGAGCTGACTTTCCCTTGCCAACGGTCTGGGACGCCGTCGATTGCCGAACCACCGTATGGACGCGCGCCCGCGACCTGGGTCATGGCGTCCGCCGGCTAATCGGCGCCGTCGAGGCACCGAGGGTTCGGCGCCAAGAGAAGGAGGCAATGGCTCTCTACGACGAAGTCCTTGTCTCCTCGGTTGCCGACCGCGAAGCCCTTATGGAGATATCCCCCGGCGTTATGCCAACCGTCCTACGCAACGGTGTGGACGCCGACTACTTCGCTGCTGTGCCGCCGCGCCCCGCGCGCGGCACGATCGTGCTGACGGGAGCGATGAGCTACCAACCCAACGCGGAAGCGGCGGTGGAATTCTGCCGCGACGTCTTACCCTTGGTCCGGGGCCGCCGCAGGGATGCGCACCTGGACATCGTCGGCAGCTCCCCAGGCCGCAGCGTCCGAGCTCTCGCCGCACCCGATGTTGCGGTGACCGGCTTCGTCGAAGACCTCAGGCCGTACCTCTCTCGGGCACAGGTCGCCGTCTGTCCGACCCGCCTTGGCGCCGGCAGCCAGTACAAGGTCCTGGAGGCTATGGCGGCCGGTGTGCCGGTGGTCGCGACCCGTGCCGCGGCGAAGGCGCACGAGCTGAAAGACGGGGTGCATCTGATTGCTGCAGACGATGCCAGCGAGACCGCCGAGGCGGTCCTGGAGATCATTGGCAACGCAGCGCTCGCCGGCAGGTTGCGGGAAGCAGGACTGACGGAGATCCGAACGCGGTTCACCTGGGATGTTGTTGGTAACGAGCTGGATCGGATTCACGCCTTGCTCGTGGCCGCGGTCAAGGGACGGGCTGGCCCCGTCCGGTGACGACTCAGCCCCTCGTCTCCGTCGTAATTCCCTGCTACAACTACGGTCGCTACCTGGCTGAAGCACTTGACAGCGCGCGTGCCCAGAGTTATCCGACGGTCGAGATCATCGTGATAGATGACGGCTCAATAGACGACACCGAGGAGGTAGCCGCCGGATACGGACCGGAAATCGCGTACTTCCACCAAGAGAACTCGGGACCGGCCGCGGCTCGCAACATGGGCGCCAGGACGGCGGCGGGAGTTTACCTCGTCTACCTGGATGCCGACGACATCCTCGATCCAACCTACCTCGAGCGGACGGTGCGAGAGTTTGAATCGGCCAAAGATCCACGTCTGGCCTTCGTGTACACCCAGATGAGGACTTTCGGAAGGGAGTCTGCAATCACAACTTTTCCCGTCTTCGATGTTCGCCCACTGCTCATCAACAACTATGTCCACGCCAGCGCCGCGCTCCGGGCTGACGTGGTCAGGTCGAATCCTTTTGACGAGGCCCTCCGAGCTGGGCTTGAAGACTGGGACTTCTTTCTACGGCTCTGTGAGCTGGGCTACACCGGCCGCCTGGTCGACGTTCCATTACTCGCTTACCGGCGTCACGGAGACGCTGGCAGCCGCCAGGACGCGATCAGCCGCGGTCGAGGGCAGCGCCTGCGAGGCAGGCTTGTCCGCAAGCACTGGCGGCTGTATCTCCATCATGGTCCGTGGTACGCCAAGACCATGGCCGCAAAGGCTTATAGGAAATTGACCCATGGGTGAGCAGGCGACAGCCCTATACATCTGCTACGGCACAACCTCCCTCAACCTGACCTGGATACCTGACTCAGTGGAGGTGGTGGTCGTGCACAACGATGAGCTCCTGGCAGAGGCCTCGTGCGCTCATCGGCGCGTGAGACATCTATACCCGGGCACAAATATTGGCTTCGGTGCCGGCGTCAACCTGGCGCTTCCCCAGGTCGAAGGTAGTCGCCTGATCATCGTCAATCCCGACACGGCACTCCGTCGAGAGCATTGGGATGGCCTAGCAGGTGGGGCGCCGGAAGAGATAGTCGTTGTCCCCTTGGTGGACGCCTCCGAGCGGCCGACATCGCTGATCAATCGATATCCCACCGCAACTGTCGCCTTGCTGACAGGGTTCCGAGCGGGGCGCCTGCTGCCACGGGGCTCACGACGCCGGGTCCTGGCGAGCCTGCTGATCGGCCGCTGGGGAACGGATCACTCTTCCTTAGTGACAGCGACGACGGGTAGGTGGGACTTGCGAACCTACTGGGCCTCAGCCGCTGTGCTGAGTGTCGCGACCGACCGAATCCGTAGCATCGACGGTTTCGATCCCGCCTATTTCCTGTACATGGAGGATGTCGATCTCTGTCGTCGCCTGGGAGAGGCGTACCCGCTGATGCAGATTCGCATGGCTTCAGCGCCGGCGGGCATTCATGCGGTCGGCGGCTCGATCGTCGCGAGCGACGCCGGGGCTCGTAACCTCAGCTACCTGTCGTCGATCCTGACATACGTGTCGCGGCAGCGAGGCTTGGGTTGGCGCCTGGTGGGTATCGCACTGTCCGGACGAGGGCACTGGCTTCGCGCCCGGCAAAGTTCGGCATCGATCGATCAAGGCGCCGACTCTCTAGAGTCAACACGGCGATAGGCGGCGAACATCGGACAGGATCCGGCGCGTTTTTCATAACCTCCCCACCAACCGCAGCGCTCTACGAGCCAGGGACGGCGACAACCTCGTCAGCCAAAGATAAAGTCGTGTTCTCCAGAACACGGGTATGGCGCTCAGCGCCTCGCGCGCGGCTACGCGCGCTTCGGAATCTCGCCCCTCCCCCAGTGCCGACAGCACCCGAGTCCGAGACCTAGCATGCGCCGAGCGAGCTAGCGTCAACGCCGCCTCGGCGTCGAGGCCAGCTTTGGCAAAAGCCCTGTACTCCTCATGGAGGAAGTCGGCGCGTTCGATTGACCCCGTCTTCGTATCGCTACGGATCTCGAAACGAGCCATAGTCTGAGCGATATACCGTCCCTCGATGTGCGCCACCAGAAGGCGCACCCAGAGGTCGAAGTCCATCGCCAGATTAAGGCTCTCATCCAGAGGGCCGACGCGATCGAGGGCCCAGCGCGCCACGAACGAGCCCGGCTGGGCGACTACGTTCCCCATGGCCATCGTCGCCAGGCTGGGCTCGGCGGGTAGCCGCACGACCTCGAGACGGTCTCCATGGTCGTACTCGAGGTCGCCATGCACCCAGCCGACATCCGGACTATCTCGAAATACGTTCACGGCCAGCTCGGCCGCTGACGGCTTGAGCACGTCGTCGGCATTGAGCCAGGAGAAGACTTCCCCATGCATCATCCGGATACCCTTGTTGATGGCGTTGGTCTGGCCTGTATCAGGTTCGGAAATCCATGTCAGGTTCCCCGTCTGTTGCAGTAGCTCAACGGTTCCGTCGGAGGAACCCGCGTCGATGACGATGTGCTCAACTCGTGCATACGTCTGCTCGGCCACGCTGTCGATGCATCGCTGCAATCTGGGCCCAGGGTTGAGGCAGGGGGTAACGATCGACACCAATGGATCTGAAGGGATCTCCGCAGGATGCATCAGACGACACGATACCAATCGCGCCCGGTGACCCAGCATGTCGGGATGGGTCGGAAGGCTTCGATTTCAGGTGAGGTAACGCCTGGATTCTTCATAGAAGGTCGGCGATTTCAGTAAGCAATAGTTCATCTAGCAGCGTTAACCGCTGCCCTCCGATGTCTATGTGCGCGGTGGTACGGCGGAAGCCAAGTTGCCTTGACTTCCTGGCCATGTCAATCGGGGCATCATCGGTACTCACGGCCTTTAGCGCCTCCATGTCCACGAGGCTGCGTAGACTCCGGAGCTGGCGGGCTGGCGCACGCGGGGCAGATTTTGGGTCGTGATGAGTCGGTCAATCGCGGAGACAAACAGCTCGTACAGGATTGGTTCAGCGTAAGGTCTTCTAGCGCGATCGCAGTATCCGAAGTGAAGTCGACCCGGGACCGATTGACCGAGATCAGGTCGCCAGTATCGATGCATTCATCGACGAAATGCCCCGAAACGCGTCAGTAGGCTAGCCATTCGTAGAGACCGAACGTAGCCGCACCAGGAAAATAGCCTTCACTGCGAGGCGGTAGGGCGGAGCCGGACGGGAGGTGCGGCACCGTTGGCGAGATTCTATCGAGATTACGCATAGACCTGTGCGCCAGCGTCTCGTCGTCGACCGCGTCCCGCGGTCAGAGCGCCGGCGCTGCCGCTAGGATAGCCCGGTCGTGTTCTGACAGCTCTCGATGCGCCAGCTGGCGGTAGTGCGCCGCGAACAAGCCGGCGGTGCGCTCGCAAGTGAATTCGGCAACCCGCTCCCGACCCAATTCAACAAGCCGCCTACGGAGCTCGTCGTCCTTCCAAATGCGCCTAATCGCTGTCGCCATTTCTTCCGGAGACCGAGGGTCGAAGACAAGAGCCGCGTCCCCGACCTGGCGAGGCAGCGAGGTGACGTTGGAACAGGCGACCGGCACGCCGGCAGAAAACGCCTCCCAGACCGGGAAGGGGGTGGCTTCGAACAGAGTCGGCACCACGACACAATGAGCTAGCCGGTAGAGCCCGTTCAGCACTGCTGGCTTGACGAAGCCCAGCCAGTGCACGTCGCTGCCGACCCCGAGCGAACTGGAGAGTTCGATGAGGCGATCCAGACCGCCCGTCTGGAACCCTGAGAAGACGAGTGGTACTACAAGCCCCTCCCGCTGCCTCAGGATGGCAACCGCTCGGAGCAACGTCTCATGGTTCTTGTGGGGCCAGGTCTGGGCCGGGTAGAAGGCGAAGCGATCCGGCAGACTCAGGCTCCTACTGATCGCTACCAAGTCCGACGCCGAGGGGTCGGGATAGTGGTCGATGACCGGAGCCAGCGGGACCACCGCCACCTTCTCGGCCGGCAGGCCATAGGCGCTGATGAGATCGTCCCGGCCCCAGGTGGAGGTCACCGATACCAGTGACGCCTGATCGCAGAATGCCCGATATCGATGCTCGCGGATCCTGATGTCGCGCTCGGTGAACATCTCCGGAAGGTGGAGGTGTTGGAGGTCGTGGGGGTGATAAATGCTGGGGACTGAGGTCAGGAACGCGGCCTGGAACGTGAAGTGCATGATGTCAGGCTCGAGTGCCTCGAGGCGCCCATCCGAGCGGGGGATTCGGTTAGGTGTTAACGCGCGGTAAACAGCCTGAAGCCCCGGGATCCGCTTCGCCCAGTATTTCGCTCTCGTGGTCGTTGGCGTCGTCACGAACCGGAGGCGCTCGGCGCTCTCCAAATAGGAAAGCAGCCAGTCGGGCGCGTCGGGGTAGGCAAGGAATAAGAAGTCGATGTCGGGAGGGTCCAACGCCGTGAGCCCCAATGCAAGCCCGATAACCACCTGTTGGACGCCGCCGAACCCCTCGGCGGGGATCCGAGCGTCCAGCACTACTCGGATGGGTTTAGTCAAGAACGACGCGCCAGAGCCTGGAAGACTCCTGAGATCTCGTCCACGTCGGTGCGAACTCGGGCTCGAAGCTCGCAGGAAGCAGCCGATGGCGTGACCCAGGTGCCCGGATCGCGTCCAGTACTAATTCCTCTTCTCGGCCACCAAGATCGGGGACGGGCGACCGGGGGACGTGATACGCGGATGCGTCAACCGTGGGCTTTGGGCTTGACTACACGGATGCCGCATACGCCGACACCCGGCATTGCGTCCCAGTCCGGGTAGTCGGTCATGTTGTCGGCAACCTCGCGTGGATCGTCGACCGTTCTCCCAAGTCCAAACTGTCGCCACTCCTTCTCATATGTCGCGAAGACACCCGGCCGGGTCTCGCCGAAAAAGCAGGTCTGGGTCTCGGCGTCAGGAAGCCGATCGAGGAGGCGCTCACGGATCGCTGCCATGTCGTACCAACGCTGGAAGAAAACGCGATTATCCACCGCGTCGACCAGCCTGTAAGGGTCAGTATCGCGAAATTCATCCCGGAATTGGCGATCGACCGGAACCGTAAGGGCCATCACACCGCCAGGCCGCAGGGAGTCATACATCCAGCCGATTGCCACGCTGTCATCGTATTCGCCGTTCACGTGTTCTAAGACCGAGATCGCCCAAACGGCATCGTAGGCTCGGGGCCGGTCGAGGAGTATACGGACATCACTCTTGGTGAAGCCCAGCTTAATACCCGTCGCAGCCGCGATCCGGCGAGTGTGGTCGAGGTCTCTGCCGTCGGGGTTGATCATCTCGATCGCGACCCCCGGGTGGCTTGACGCCCAGAAAAGCGAGAAGAGGCTCGGGGAGCTCACATCGGCGCAGACGCGGGCGCTGTCGGGTACGGCCCCTGCCGCAAACGGGAACTCGAAGTAGCGGACGATCGAGACAGGGTTCAGTACTAAGCGCCCGCCCAGGCGCACGTTGCCCGAGAACAGGAGCCGCATCCCGAGACGCCGCCCGAAGCGGTCGAACTCGAGTCCAGGAATGCCGGCCATACGACCCCGCCGCGCCGCCAAGGCGGAGCGTCCTAAGAGCCCTGGCGCGGCAACCAGGCTCGCGACCCTCACCAGTCGATCCGTCGACGGTGTCTTACATACAACAACGTCGGTACAACCGAGCAGATTCCATACGCAAGCACCGTGCCCCAAATTATCCCGGACACACCGAAGGTGTGAGCAAACTCGATCTTGAGGATGATCGACGTGACCGCCATCAGCGAGGCTGCGATTAGTTGGAAGAGGATCACGTTGGCCGCGTTGAGCAGCATCGACACCATGTTCCCAAACGCGAACAATGCCGCCCACACTGAGAAGCCAACCATGAGAGCCGTCGGCGGCACCAACGAGGGGCCGATTAAGAAGCCGAAGACAACATTTGCCAACGCCAGGATGACCAAGCTGCCAACGATCGTCACACCGACCCCGGCTATGGTTGAGCGCCTCAGCGTCCGTCGGATCCAGGCGCGGTCGGCATGTATCAGGGCCTCGCCATATGCCGGCCAAAGCGACACCGCGGCGACTGAGATCAGGCTTGGCAGTACCAGGAAGACCCGCTGGGTAACGGAATACTGCGCTACCGCGACCGGACCAAGCACCTGAGCTGCCACAAGATTGTCGGAGGAAAAAGCAACGACTCCCGCGAGCTGAAGACCCAGGAAGAGAAGCCCGGTCCGGCCAAGCCCGATCCCAACCCGAAAGTCGACGGCGCCGCGACGCGGGCGGATCCACGGCCTCGATCCGAAGAATTCCTGTATCCAGTTCAGGCCGGTGGTGAGCACCGGAGCGCCGGCCAGCGCGAACACAAGCCAGGGTAGCCCGAGGCCCAGGCCGATGAAGACGATGAGTAGGACTAGGCCGAGGAAGTTGCCGGCTGTGAGCCAGAGATTCGCGATCGCGCCGTCCTGAAACCCCAGTTGGACCTTTTGCACCAGGCCTAAAGGCAGCAGGAGCGCGAAGCAAGTCACGGAGACAACGGTCGAAGGCCCAGCCTCGGCCGCAGCGCGACCCGAAACGTTGTAAATACGATCCCAAGGCAGCACCGGTAACAGGGCCACGCCGACGACGACCACGGCAATGGCAATGCCACTCAGCACTGCGCTAGCGCTGGAGACCTCTTTGAGAGTGCTCTCTCGTTCGCCCGAGGCAAACGCGGCAGACATGCGGTTAATGATTGCGTTGCCGATGCCGAGGTCGGAGAAGACGAGGAAGGCGGCGACCGAGGTGATCGTGGCCCAGAGCCCATACCGCGCCGCCCCGAGATAATGAATGCTGAGGCGCACCGCAGCCAGGGCCACTCCGAGCGCGACGAGGCGCGCGAGCAGCGAAGTTGCTGCGGTGTCAAACGCCCTCCTGTCGCGCCCCTTCTGGCCGCCGAGCCGGGTCAGCAGACGGGGCACCGAGATGCTCTCCAGGGTGTATCCCTCCGCCGTTAGAACGCCTGCCCAGACAAATCGCCTAGAGGCTAACAGGCCAATACTCGCCCGCGATGCTCTCAGGCTCAGCTCGGTTTACGCGGCACCCGAGCGGTCGCGCCGCTGCGGTCACGAACTCGGCAACCGTTGACGTCGTCGGTTCGGTCGCGACCACCAAACAAGCGAAGCGATAGTACGACGCGCGGCTGTGCAAGGTTACTATCGGCCGTGCCCGATGAGGATCGACTCGCCCGGGAGCGCGACTTCCATAACGATGCCTTCGCTACCGGCGCGCGGAGTACCACCGCGAAGTACTACGCGACGGCACGCGGAAGCTCCTCCCACTACCGCGAAACGGCTCTCGGCGGCGCCGGAGGCAGGGCCGTACTCGAGTACGGATGCGGAACCGGCAGCCTTGCATTCACCCTTGCCGAGCTCGGTGACCGAGTGACCGGCATCGATATCTCACCAGTGGCCATTGAAATGGCTACGGCGGAAGCCGAGCGGAGGCAGTTGGCGGGGCTCAATTTCGAGGTCATGGATGCAGAGCGGCTCGAGTTTCCCGACTCATCCCTCGATCTGATCTGTGGATCGGCAATCCTCCACCACTTGGATTTGAATAGGGCAGGCGCTGAGATCCGTCGGGTCTTAAAGCCAGGCGCGAGTCTGGTTCTGTTGGAACCCCTTGGCCACAACCCGCTGATCAACTGGTATCGGCGGCGCACGACTCACCTGCGGACCGTCGACGAGCACCCGCTACGTCTGGAAGAACTGGAGCATTTTGCCAGCGGGTTCACCTCGGCCGATCTCCGCTTCTTCCACATAACGAGCCTCGGCGCTGCCGTTCTGGCGGGCCGGCCAGGATTCAGCGCAGCTCTAAATATCGCGGACGCATTGGACCGTTTGCTGCTCGCCATACCGCCGCTGAAACGTCTCGCGTGGATCGTGGTGTTGACCCTGCGAATCTAACTGGGCGCGAGGGCCGGCCCGGATTTGATCCGCGGAATCCTCAACGTCCGATGCTAGCCGACTGAGCCTTCGTCTGGACTGAATCAGGCACCTTCAAATCGACCGCATACCCCATCGGGCGCTTCATCCCCGGGTAGACGTTGACCAAGCAGTAGCTGGTGCAGCCGCCCGCCCGCAACACGAAGCCTAGATTCGCCGCTTCATTTGACATACTTTCCCGCAATGCAACCCGGAGCGCCCTTCCTTGGACGGTGGATTAGCATCGATGGTTGATCCAGCCGAACGCCGCGCGAACGGCCGCGTCATGGTCACGGGAGGCGCCGGCTTCCTTGGTAGTCACGTAGTGGCAGAACTCGAAAATCGTGGCTACCAGGATGTTGGTGTCGTCCGCAGCAAAGACTTTGATCTCACCACCGAGAGCGGCGTCGACGGGGCGCTGCGTAGGTTCGAGCCCGAGATCGTCATTCACTTGGCGGCGCTGGTCGGCGGTATTGGCGCCAACGCGGCCCGGCCTGGTGAATTCTTCTACACCAATCTGGTAATGGGCGCGATGCTGATGGAGAAGGCTCGTCTCACCGCGGTCCGAAAATTCGTCGCCGTTGGGACCGTTTGCGCTTACCCAAAGAACACTCCGGTTCCATTCCGGGAGGTAGACCTATGGAACGGATACCCGGAAGAGACCAACGCGCCTTACGGCCTGGCCAAGAAGATGCTCTTGGTTCAAAGCCAGGCCTACCGGGCGCAGTTTGGCTTTGAATCGATCTACCTGCTCCCTACCAACCTCTACGGGCCGGGCGACAACTTCGACCCGAGTTCATCGCACGTCATCCCAGCAATGATTCGGAAGTTCGCCGAGGCAAAGGAGCAAAGCGCCGATACCGTGGAGCTCTGGGGGGATGGCTCACCCACTCGCGAGTTCTTGTATGTTTCGGACGCCGCCCGGGGAATGGTCGACGCGATGGAGAGGTACTCAGGCACCGACCCGGTTAATCTCGGATCCAGCTTCGAGATCTCGATCAAGAATCTCGCCGAGCTGATATCCAGAGAGATCGGCTATACCGGAGCCATACGTTGGAACGCCTCAAAGCCCAACGGCCAGCCGAGACGGAAGCTCGATATTAGTCGTGCCCGAGATGAGTTCGGGTTTGTGTCCTCGACTGACTTTGAGACAGGTCTAGCCGAGACCATTCGGTGGTACCTCCAGCGATAGCCGTAAGCATCTGTGGCCTTCAGCACGGCCCTCTAGTCACGCTCTTGGCCGGCTTAGTTCAGGCGCTGCTTTAGCCGACCGAGCCTTCCATCTGAAGCTGGATCAGGCGGTTGAGCTCCACCGCATACTCCATCGGCAGCTCCTTCGTAAACGGCTCGATGAAGCCGTTGACGATCATCGCCATCGCCTCCTCCTCGGGGATGCCCCGGGACTGGAGGTAGAAGAGCTGCTCGTCGCCGATCTTGCTCACGGTTGCCTCGTGGCCGATCTGAACCTGGTCCTCGTCGATCTCCATGTAGGGGTAGGTGTCGGAGCGAGAGTCCTCATCCATCAGCAGCGCGTCGCAGCGGACTGAGGACTTGGAGCCCTTCATCCCCGGGTAGACCTTGACCAGGCCGCGGTAGCTGGTGCGGCCGCCGGCCTTGCTGATCGACTTGCTGACCACCGTCGAGGTGGTGTTGGGAGCGGCGTGGACCATCTTGGCGCCGGCGTCCTGGTGCTGGCCGGGGCCGGCGAAGGCGATCGACAGGACGTCGCCCTTGGCGCCCTCGCCCATCAGGTAGACGGCCGGATATTTCATGGTGACCTTGGAGTTGTGCACCAGCACGCCGTTGGCGATGAAGTTGGACATGCCTTCGATCTCGAGGTCATAGGTGAGCTGCTCGCCCTCGGCGGTGATGCTCGTCACCGGGCTGAAGTAAACCGGCGCGCTGGGCTCCCGCTCACCGAAGTAGAGGAAGTGGTGGGTGTACTCCCTCTCCTCTACCCCCAGCGGCTTGCGCTCACGCCGGGTCCAGGTGGAGATCTTGAGCGGGTTGAGGCCACAGGACAGAGCCAGCGCCTTGACGTCCTCCAGCAGCGCGCGGTTGGCGCTGGTGACCGACATGTTCTTGTGATTGCTGCGGATGTGCCCGTCGGCGGCCACATAGCCTTCGATGAGCGCTCGCTTCTGCGAGAAGGGCAGCGTGTAGACCCACTCCGGGAGCCGCTTGGTGCGGGCGCCGCCAGCGAAGCCTACGGCGTCGATGAGGCGCGCCAGGCCGGCTGAGTTGACCCGCAGCGCGACCCCGTGGCGGGTCGTCTGTTCGATGCCAAAGCTCGAACCGAGGATTGACCTGACCTTTGGCTCAGCGGGGTCACTCTCGGGCACGCAGAGGATGACACGGGAGGCCTCCTTGAGACCGTCGCCGGCATAGAAGCCGAGGAACCACATCAGCTCGTCGTCGGTTGCCTGCGGCGCCCTGAAAGGGTTGCGGCTGCGAGGCACGCGCGGCAGCGCCGGCAGCTCCCACGGACGGCCGTGGTCGGGAATGACACCTGAGATGGCAACCTCGTCGCCGGGCCGGACCTCGGCCAGGGGGACCCATCGCACCATGCGCAGCCGGCCGACCTTCTGCAGCACGAGGAACGGATGATTGTCGGTGGCCACCACCTCGCGGTGGTCGGCGGTGAGCAGCCGGAAGGTCTGCCGTGGCGGGTTTACCTTGGTGGCGGCGACCCGCTGTCGGACCCATTCGAACTCCGGGGTCAGGCTGTAGACGAAGTCACCGGGCTTGACGGTTTCGATGGTCTTGACATCGTTGTTGGTGAAGACCCGGGTCCCCGCCGCCAGGCACCCCAAATTCCCGTCGACCCATTCCACGGTGGCGTTCTTGTTGGCGATGGCGCGCTTGGTGACCAGGTTGTAGACGTTGTTGGACCAGTTCTGGATGGTGGTGTAGCGGATCCGGGCGCCCTCCATCGCGATCAGCTCGACCACGGCGGAGTGCAGCGAGTCGCTGGTGTAGGTCGGCGCGGTGCAGCCTTCGATGTAGTGGACGAAGCTGCCTTCCTCGGCGATGATCAGGGTCCGCTCGAACTGGCCCATGTTCTCGGCGTTGATCCGGAAATACGCCTGCAGGGGGATCTCGACCTTGACGCCCTTGGGCACGTAGACGAAGGAACCGCCCGACCAGACCGCGCTGTTCAGCGCCGCGAACTTGTTGTCGTTGGGCGGGATGATGGTGCCGAAGTACTTGCGAAAGATCTCGGAGTGCTCGCGTAGCCCTGTATCGCAATCGGTGAAAATGACCCCCTGCTTCTCGAGGTCCTCACGGATGGAGTGGTAGACGACCTCGGACTCGTACTGCGCCGAGACCCCGCCGAGGAACTTCTGCTCCGCCTCGGGGATGCCCAGCCGGTCGAAGGTGTTCTTGATGTCGGTGGGGATGTCGTCCCAGCTCTTGCCTTGCTCGGCCTGGGGCTTGAGGTAGTAGAAGATGTTGGAGAAATCGATCTCAGAGAGGTCGGCGCCCCAGTTCGGCATCGGCCGCGAGTTGAAGTGGCGGAGTGCCTTGAGCCTGAACTTGAGCATCCACTCCGGCTCGCCCTTCATCGCCGAGATCTGGCGGACGCCGTCCTCGCTCAACCCGCGCTCCGACTTGAAGGCGGCCTTGAGCTCGTCGTGCCAGCCGAACTTGTAGTCGTCCTTGGTCAGCTCTTCGGGCTTCACGGTGGGCTTGATCTCGACGGCCATATTAGCCCTCCCTGGCGGCTTCGAATTGATGCTGTTCGGCGAACGCACGCTCCGCTGGGCTCGGCTCTGGAGCGGCACCGTCGGAGCCGGCCGCATCTTCGCCGAGCTCGCTGATGATCCCTTCATATCCCTTGCCCTCGATCTCGACCGCCAGGTCGGCGCCGCCGGACTTGATGATCCGGCCCTGGTACATGACGTGGACGAAGTCGGGGGTGATGTAGTTGAGGATGCGCTGGTAGTGGGTGATCAAGAGCACCCCAAGCTCGGGACCGCGCAGGCCCTCGACGCCCTCGGCGACGGTGCGCAGGGCATCGATGTCGAGCCCCGAGTCGGTCTCGTCGAGGATCGCGATCTGCGGCCTGAGCACGCCCAGCTGCAGGATCTCGGCGCGCTTCTTCTCGCCGCCGCTGAAGCCATCATTGACATAGCGGGTGGCGAAGGATGGGTCCATCTTCAGCCGCTCCATCTGCTCGATGACCATCTTGCGGAACTCGCGCGGCGGGAGCTCGCTGCCGTGGATCGCCTTGGTGGCGGTACGCAGGAAGTTGTGCATCGTCACCCCGGGAATGGCCGTGGGGTACTGGAAGCTGAGGAACATGCCGGCGCGGGCGCGCAACTCGGGCTTGAGCGTAAGGATGTCCTGGTCGCGGTAGCTGACGCTGCCTTGGGTGACCACGTACTTGGGGTGGCCCATCAGGGTGTAGGCCAGCGTGCTCTTGCCCGAGCCGTTGGGGCCCATCAGCGCATGCACTTCGCCCTGGCTCACCGTCAGGTCGACGCCGCGCAGGATCTCCTTGCCTTCGATGCTGACGTGCAGGTCATTGATCGCCAGTACGCCGGTCTTCTGCTGGACAGCCGTCACGAGCTTTGGCTCAGCGACTGGACCGCGGTCACAGGTAGGGGCTCCAGCCCGGCGGGAAGCTGGGGAACGCCCGGCTGGAAGCCTGGGTCATGGAGCAGGTCGTCGAGGGTGGTCTGGTCGAGGATTGCCTCCACCGTCAACTTGATGCGATGCCAGAGCCCGGAGCTGAAGCAATCGCCCTCGCGCTCGCAGGCGCCATGGGTGTAGTCGAGAGCAGTGCAGTCGACCAGGTTCACCGGCCCCTCGAGGACGCGCAGGATCTCGCCGGCTGTCATGTCCTTGGGGTCGCGGGCAAGGGTGTAGCCACCATGGAGGCCGCGGGTTCCCTCGACCAGCCCGGCCTTGCGCAACGGCACCACCAGCTGCTCGAGATATGGCAGAGGCAGGGCCTCGACGCGCGCGATCTCGGTCAAAGAGAGCGGTCCCCGGCCGTGGGCGCGGGCCAACTCTGTCATCAGACGGAGGCCGTAGTGCCCCCGAGAACTCACCTTCAGCATGCCGCCACCATCAAAATCAGACTCATTTACTAGTATTTTAGTCCATCCGCAGGACCACCATCAACGCGGATTCATCTCGAAGCCGACCCAGGCCCTGAATTCAGAGTGAATTTCGAGGTGCAAAGGAACTGTGAGGGGGCTGTCACGGGGTGCATTGCGGAGTTCTCTTCCGCGGACTGGGCGTGTAGGCTGCCGAATTGGGACGAGTGCAAATGACATCTCTATCGATGCTCCGACGGAAGGCCAAGGCAGGGCCAGCGGGCCAGGGTTCGAACCTGAGCGCGAAGCTGAGCTTCCTCGACGTGATCGTCGATGCCTGCCAGCACAGTATGAGGTACACGTTGATCGCGGAGTCTGAGGGTGTCACCTATACGGTGATGATCGACCGCGGCGGTCCCTTCAATGCCACCGGTGGCGGCCTGACGGGAAGCGCCGCGCTGGCGATGGCCGCATCATTGCGCAAAGGCAGCTACACCGTCACCGAGGGCTGGCCGGTGGAGCAGCCGCTTTACCAGCTGGGCCTTGACGCCGCTCTCCAGAACCCGTCCCCGGGAACGCGCACGGAGACACACAAGCTACCCCCAGCAAGAGGCGTCGACGCCATTCGCAACGCAGCCTGGTCAACGCAGCCGACCAACCCGGCTCCCGCCAGCGAAGACGGCGACCCCTTCGTGAACCCTGCTCGCTCGTGGCTGGTGGCTGAGGCGCCGATGCCGATCGAGACTCCAACGCCGTACGAGGCGGCCCGGCTGCCCGATCCTTCGCCGGCCACGACAAACGGCAGAGCCACGGTGGAGTTCCCGCACACACCGTGGATGCCCGGGCATGCTGCTCTCCAGGCCGCTCCTGCGTCGGAGCCTGGAGTCGTGGACCAGTCTGAAGTCGTAGCGGAGTCGGAATACGCGCCCGAGCCTGCGGCGGATGCCGCAACCGCCGGCCCCGCTGAGGTTGCTCGGGACGTCGCGATCCCGGAGCCGACCGAGGCGACGGGGGAGGTCATGGCGGAGCCCGCCGAAATCGCCCAGAGCGAGCCTGCCTACGATGTCGATGAGAGCGCCAGGTGGCTACGAGTAGCCGCCAGCGATACCGCGATGGACGTCGACGCGGCCGCCCCGGCGGAGCCCGGCATCAGCCGGCGGCAGGGTCGAATCAAAACATGGGATCACCCAATTCCTGGTGTGGACAGTCCAGGTCGAAGACGAAACCGATCGCTACACGCTGGGGCAGGCGCTGACGCTGGTGGGGCGCGCTCTCCGCTCAGCTTTCGCTGTCGGCGTCGACCCTATCGAGCGAGAGGTCTTCAAGCGCTGGCACCGAATTCGCTACGACTGGCGCCGAAGTGGCGAGGCGGCGGCGAGGCAGAGGAACCGGCCTCCGCGCAAGCCCGCAACCAAGCCGAGGTAGCCTCAGGCGGTAGCGACCATCCGCTCTACCGCAAGGCGAGCGCGTCCCGCGATCTCGGCCGGGACCCGAACCTCATAGACGTCGTCCCGCAGCGACTGGTGCAGGTTTTCGAGCGTGATCATCTTCATGTAGCGGCAAATCGCGCCCGGACTGGCGGGGTAGAAGTTCTTACCTGACACCTCTTTCTCCAGCCGGTGCAGGATGCCGTTCTCGGTGGCGATGATGAAGTCCTCCGCATCCGACTTCCGGGCCCGCCGGATGATGCCCTCGGTGCTGAGAACCCGCAGCCGACCGCTGTCGCCGAATTTGTAGATCGTCGAGCTGGTGCAGCCACACTCGGGGTGGACCAGCAGCTCGGCGCCAGGATGCTCAGCCACGGCGGCATCGATGTCGTCGGCATCGATGCCGGCGTGCACATGGCACTCCCCCATCCAGACGTGCATCTTGCGGCCGGTGACGCGCTCAAGATGGGCGCCTAGGAACATGTCGGGCAGGAACAGGATTTCCTGGTTCTCAGGAATGCTGCGGATGACCTTCTCAGCGTTGCCGCTGGTGCAGCAGTAGTCGGACTCGGCCTTGACCTCGGCGCTGCAGTTGACGTAGCTGACCACGGTGGCGCCGGGATGCTCGGCCTTCCACTCGCGCAGCTGGTTGGCGGTGATGGTCTCAGACAGGCTGCAGCCCGCCCCCAGGTCGGGAATCAGCACCCTTTTGGTCGGCGAAAGGATGGCGGCGGTCTCGGCCATGAAGTGAACACCGCAGAACACGATCACGTCGGCCTTAGTGGCGGCAGCCTGCTGCGACAGCCCCAGCGAATCGCCAACATAGTCGGCCACGTCCTGGACCTCGGGCACCTGGTAGTTGTGGGCCAGGATGACGGCCTTGCGTGCCTTGGCCATCTCCCGGATCTCAGCAGATATCCGGGCGATCCCCTCGGTGCTGAGCGAATACGCGGACAGGGCCTCCATGTATGGATTCTATGTCCGGCCTGGTTCGATCAAACCCGCCCGCGAGGTGGATTGCGCGCGGTGGCGGCGAGAATATGCGCCATGCGCGTCGCTTTCGACACCAGCGTCACCGAGACCGACCCAGGTGGCATCTCCAGGTACGTCACCGAGCTGCTCGCCGCCTTCGCCCGCCAGCCCAACGGAATCGATCTGGTGCCCATCAGCATGTCGGCGGAGTGGCCATGGACGCGCAACCTCGAGCGTCACCTCAGAGTCCTGGCCCACGACCAGCGCTGGGTCGGCAAGGGCCAGGTGTCGGCGTGCCGGCGGGTGGAGGCTGAAATCGTGCATGGCAGCGCATTCAAAGTGGCCGCCGTAGCCGACCCGGCTACGTCGATGACAATCCACGATGACACGCCGTGGGACGACCCTCCCACCGCCAGCCTCTACAACCGCGTCAACCTGCGACGCACCCTACGCCGGGCGGCGCCACTGGTCCGTGGCGCCCTGGTCAGCACCGACACCACCGCCAACGCCATCCTGCGACACCTGCCGGAGCTGAACGACCGCATCCACGTCACCCCCTTCGGCATCAACCACGAGGCGTTCCGGCCCGTCCCCGAGCACCTCGTCGAGCGCATGCGCCGCGCTCACGGGATCCTCGGCCCCTACATCCTCATGGTCGGCCCCTACGGCCCACGCAAGAACTTCCCGGCCATGGTGCAGGCGATCTCGCGGATCCAGGACCCGCCGCAGGGCCTGACGATCGTGGTCACCGGCAGGCCCGCGAAGGCGACGCCGATGCCAGTGCCGGTGATCCACACCGGGTTCGTGGGTGACGAGGAGCTCGCGGCGCTCTACTCGGGCGCGGAATTCCTGTTCTACGCCAGCCTGAATGAGGGTTTCGGGTTCCCGGTGCTGGAGGCGATGGCCTGCGAATGCGCGGTGCTGACCAGCAGCGGCACCGTCCTCGAGGAGCTCGCCGGCGAATCCGCTCTACTGGCGGTGCCCAGCGATGTGGAGGCCCTGACCGCTGCGTGCGAAACGCTCCTCCGCAACC
>OCZT010000316.1_pt1 | contig 46839 bp, 46 predicted proteins | sample 1539031 | NCBI WGS metagenome assembly OCZT01 (sample SAMEA3539308, study PRJEB22396) | soil metagenome | biome: tundra; feature: field; material: soil | place: USA | collected 2010-05 | depth 0.15 m
AGGGGGCGGAGCACCCGGGGCAGGCGGCGGTCGGTGAGCGTGGGCAACGCGGTGAAACTCGGGACGGCGGGAGGCGCCGGGATTGCCGGGCCACGGGCACCGCCGGGGATTGCGAAAGCCGGCACGGGATTGAGCGCGCCGAGCAGCAGGCCGGCGCCGAGCACCGAGAACCCGAGGACCGTGGGAGGCGCCCATTGTCCCTGGAGCACGGTCAAGGCGGTGGCCGCGAAAATCAGGAGCGGGAGGGCGTTGCGCTTTTCCCGCAGTGCGCGCCAGGCCAGCAGGCCCAGCCAGCCGGTCAGGATGATGCGAAAGATGATGAACGCCGCGCCAATCACGGGCCCGAGCTCGAGCAGGACCTTGCCCCATTCCTCCTCGGAGAGCAGGAAGCCCACTTCCCCCGACGTCAGACGGGCGCCGACATTGGAGCCCGTCCCAATGCCGTGGCCGAGGAACGGGGCATTCCTCATGAAATAGTAGGGATTGGTGAAGCCGTTCACGGCGCGATCCATCACGCTGCCCCACGCGTTGCCGGCGCCTTCGCCCGCCGCCGTGTCCCAGCGCATCATGAAAACCGAGGTGCCTTCCCGGAAGACCGGCAGCTGGGACAACCCCGCACCGACGAGCGCGAGCAGCAGGAGCGGTCGCGCCAGCGACGAGAATCTGGCCGAGGAAAACAGAAGCGCGAACAGGAAGGCGAGGGCGACGACGGCGGTGCCCAGCATCACGGTCCGGCTGATCGAAACGGGGAGCGCGATGGCGATCGCGAGCCCGCAGGCAATGAGCAAATACCAGGGCAGTCGCTTCGCGCCTCCGATCTCGTCGAAGAAAAATGCCGCGCAGAGGGGGAAGAACAATTGCGGCCCGGTGATGAACGCGAAGAGCCCCGGGGGCCGGATGCGTCCCTCGGCGCCGAAGATCTGGCCGACTTCGTCGTTGCCCACGCCGCGGTTAATCAGCTCGTCCATCGGCGCGCGAAATTGCTGCACCATGATCAGCGTCATCGGGATGGCCATGACCAGCAGAAAGGCGCCGATGCGCTCGACCTCACGCCGGTCGAGCACGCGGCCCATGATCCAGATCAGCGGCAGGTGAAGATAATTGATGCGCAGGCCATACGCGAGGACGAGGAGGTTGTGGTGGCCGCCCAGGAGGGAGGCCACCGCCGACAGCCCGGCGAGCACGGCGATGACGATGATGAAGCGGTTGGTGGGAAAGAGTCCGGAGGCCAGGGCGAGGGCGTAGATCGCGAGGACGACCGGGTCGCGAACGATCAGGAGCGGATCGGAAAACGACGGAAGGAACCATTTGCGCAGCGCTCCCTCGCCGAGGAGCAGCACGATGTAGGTCCAGATCAGAATCTTGATGGCGCGTTTCATCGGTGGGGATTCAATTTCTGGCGAGGGCCTGACTGACGCAGGCCGCCAGGGTCTCCTCGTAGGTCGTCCACGAAAACTCGCGGGCGCGGCGTTGCGCCTGCCGGGACATCTCGGCCAGGCGAGCCGGTTCGCGGTGCAGCAGTTCAAGGCGCGCGGCGATCGCCGTGGGGTCCCGGATCGGCACGATGAATCCCTCCACGCCTTCGTGGATCAAGTCGGGCCCGGCGGTGTGCGACGTCGTAATCACGGGCAGACCCATGGCGAGCGCTTCCAAGAGTACGAGCCCGAAACCCTCGAACAGGGAAGGGAAAACAAAGACGTCGTGGGCCGCCATCTCGGCAAGAATCTGCTGGTGCGGGCAGCCCGGGATCCAGCGTACGGCTTCCAGTTCCCGGTCCAGCACCGGGCAGGGCTCAAGAGGTTTTTGGCCGATCACGGTCAGCGTGACGGCCGACTGGACCAGACGGCAGGCTGCGAAGAGATAGCTCAGCCCTTTGCGCTGGCCCAGGGAACCCACAAAGAGCACGCGCAGCTTCTTCGGCGACGATGCGTGGGTAACCGCGCGCGCGGCGGGAAGGAAGGTCGGGGAGCCATAGGGCACGACCACCACGGTGCCCTTGAAGTCGGAGGCCTCGCTCAGCGTGCGGCGCGTGTAGGAGCTGGCCACAAACACCACGTCCGCGAGGGCCAGCTCGGCGTCCTTGCGCTCCGTCTTGGCGGCACTGTCCCGGTTGCCCGTCAGGGTGGCGGCCCACTCGGGCTCCCGCTCGGCCTCATCGAGCAGCAGCGTGCGCGCGGCGCGCCAGTAGCCGATTGGCAGGTCGTAGAGCGTGCAAAGGCCGCGCCGCCGCGCCTCGAGAAAGGAAAACTGGGCGCCATCCTCATAGGCATAGACGGCGCGAAAAGCGCGCTGGCGCAGCCGGCGTGCCACCGCCCGGTCGAGCGCCCAGTACACCGCATCGACGCTGAAGCGGCCGGTCTCGTGTTTCACGAGCCCGGGGAAGCCGAGCCGGGGGGCGAACAGGCGGACCACCTCGTGGAAGGGCCGGGTGTGAATCGCGGCGGAGAGCTCGGCCGGATATGCGCGGCGGCGCAGCTGGCCGATGAGCCGGCCGGGCAACATGCGTTCCAACATCGCCGGTGCCTTAAAACTCAGGCAGGTCCAGAATTCCTCGAGCAGGCCGGCGCGAAAGAGCCCCAGCGCTGCATGACGGACGTTGGCGTTACCGGTGGGATGGGTGAAAATGAGCATGAGAGTCGAAGTCGATCGCAGGGCTACGCGGAAACTGGCGCAACGGCCGCGGCCGGATTGGAGAAGAAATCGAGCCAAAGGCCCGCCACGACGGGGGGCGCGAATCGCCCGTCATAGGCCGCCCGCTGGCGGCGGCGGGAGGTTTGGCCGGCGAGGATGCGATCCGCCAGCGCGCGGACCCCCCCGCGCAATTCGGAGAGGCCGTCGCCGGCCGGTGCGACCACGCTGTCGGCGGGGGATATGGCCAGCTCGCGCGTGCCGCCGCGATCGGTGGCAATCCACGGCAGGCCGGCCGACATCGCCTCGATCAAACTCAGCGGCATGCCTTCATTGTGCGTGGAGAAGAGCACGAGTGCGTCGAGGGCCAGGAGGATTCGGGCGTGTTCTTGCGCGGAATGGTACGCGCCGTGGTAGACGAGGCGGGGTTGTCCCGCAAAACGGGATGGCGGATAGGCTTCGCCGGCGCCATGCACGTGCCATTCAATCTCGGCGAGGGAATCGTCGTGAGCGAGCGCGAGGATCGCGTCGATGCCCTTCTCGGGAATCAGCCGGCCGCAAAACCCGAAACGGAGGGGCCGCGCGGTGGTGCGATCGACGATGCGGCTGGACTCGACCGGTTGCGCCGTGAGGTAGGGCAGAAAGCGCGCGTCGACGCGACCAACCGCGGCATTGAGGGCCGCGCATGTTGCCCGACTGCAGCCGATCAAATGTGGGGCGCGTCGCAGGACGTGACGGAACGCGCGCGACCACGTCGCCTGTTCGGGTGCGTCCGCGGCGTTGTGATGATGATGCACGATCCGCGTGGTTGGCCCGGCCGCGCACCAGACCAGCCGCGAGAGCGCGCTCTGTCCATTGGTGTAAATTACATCCCAGGATTCCTTGCGGCCGCGCCGAACTTCATTGAGCAGCCAGACAATCTTCGCAAAGGCGCCGGCCGAGCCGCGCGGCCGCGCCAGCTCGCGGAAGGTGATGAGCGGATGATGCAGCTCACGGCGCAGTTCCGCACCGAGGGAGTTGCTCGTCGTGAGGAGGCACACGGTGTGGCCCCGGGCGGCGACGGCGGCGGCCAGGCTGCAAACATGGCGCTCGATCCCGCCGTACGCTGCCATTTGTGGCACATAGAAGAGAAGGTTCACGGGCTCAGCAGGGGGGTGCACGGCACCGGGTGCTCCAAGGTTTCGAGAAACGTGTCCGTGGTGCGCCGGAGACCCGACTCCGGCGCGCGCCGGGAGTTGAGCCAGTGATCGGCGCGGATCGAGTCCAAGCCGGCGAGCCGCGCGAGCAAGGGATCAGTCGTGGCGTGCGAAACCGTCGCAGCGCCCCGCAGCTGCCAGTCGTCCCGGGGCACCAGCACGGGCAGGCCATGCTCCAGCATGGCGGCAGCGACGCCGCTCTTGCCGATGAGCGCCCAAGGATGCGCGGCGATGCCGAGATCAGCGGCGGCCAACAGGTGTGAAACCGCGGTCTCACTCAGCTCGCCCGTTGACACCACCTTGACGCCCCTCTGCCGGAATGTTTCCAGGATGGCCGGGGCGTGGGACCCCGCGCGGCCGATCGCGATGAGCACGGGCGGACGCCCGCGACGACCGCCGAGGGCAACGAGCCAGTCCGCGGTGGCGCCTGGCCGCCACTGGGGATGAAGCGTCCCAAATGTGACGGCCACGAGCGGGTCCGCTCCGGTGCGCTCCGGGAGCCATTGAGCCAGGGGCGAGGCTGATTCGGGCGACTCGCTCACGATCGGAATATTGCCAAAGAGCTCCAGCACCGTGGCGGCGAAGCCCTCGCGCCGCAGCGCATGCTGATACGCGCTCTGGGACGTATTCACGCAATCCGGATCAAGCTGATCGAGCAGGCACAACACTCCGCGGCGTTGCAGCCAGCCGAGCATCCGGTCGCGCCACGACGCCCCGCGCTCGAGGCCCAGCCAGAGCTCGTGCAACATCACGTGGCATCGCGGACCGCGCAGTTCCGGCGCCTGCTGCAACAGCGCAGCCGGCAGGAAACCGCGCGGATGAAACGCGTACGCCACCATTTGCCAGCTGACCCAGTCTGGCGCGAGCCGTTGCCGGTGTTGGATGGCGCAGGCCAGGCGCTCCGGCCATGGCTCCGCCGCCGGCAGCCGGATGTGACGCACACTGTCCGGCGTCATGTCGGTGACGCGTGAGATGTGCGGATCGTGCAACGCGATCACGGTGCACTCGTGCCCGCGCGCGGCACATTCGTCCGCGAGGCGGCGGGTGTAGTCGCCGACGCCGTCACGGCCGGGTTCGAGGGAGCCGCAGTAAAACAGAATTTTCATGGAACGGAACCACCGGCGCGGCGCGCCAAGGTGTCGGCGATGTGCTTCACCAGGGAGCGTCCGGCGACCCCCCAATTCAGCCGCGCCTCGTAGTCCGCGCGCGCGGCGAGGGCGACGCGGCGATACTGATCCGGCGACCGCCAGTTCGCGGCTAGCGTTTCCGCTGCGGCCTCCGGAGAAAAAGGTTCGTCGCTCAACCATCCGGTCTCGCCATGGCGTACGATCGTCGGGATGCCCCCGACACTCGTGGCATAGGCCGGTACGCCGAAAGCGGCGGCCTCGCAAAGGGCGATGCCATAGGCCTCGGCGTGGGACAGGAAAAGGAGCACGTGGGCTTCGCGGAGGATGGTGTGAAATTGCTTGCGGCCGGCAGGCGCGCTGTGGTCGATGAAGCCGTGCAGGCGCGCCAGCGCGCGATCCGCCGGCCCGAGCACCGGCGTGCAGCCCACGATGTCGAGCGTGGCCGGCAGCCCGAGCGCGCGGAGGGCGTGGACCAGCGCAAGCGCGTCGGGGCCGCCCTTGCGGTCCCATTCCTTGCCGAGAAAGAGCAGGCGCAGGGGGTCGCGCCGCCGGGCTTCGATCCAGCCGGCCACCTGGGTGTACGTGGGCGGCTCGCTCAGATTGGCGCCGAAGGGCACGACCGCCACGCGCTCGGCCGGCACGCCATAGTCGCGCGTGGCTTCCGATTTGGCCCAATCGGATGAGAAGATGGACAAGGTGTTGTTGACGAGGCCGACGCGATCGACCTCTTCCACCTGGCGGCGGCTGCGGGCACAAAGGCTCTCAAAGCCAAAGTAGGCTTTGATCCAAGAGCGCTTGGTCGCATCGAGGTAAGTGAAAACGGGCACGCTGGCCGGCACGTAAGTGTACACGGGCACTCCCGTCCCCATACAAAACACGGCGTCGCAGTCACCTTGGGCGAATCGGTCCGTGATCCGCCGGGCGGCGCGCCGCAGGATGACCGGCTCGATTTGCAACAGATGGGTTTTCCGTCCCAGCCGTTTGTGGGCCTGGTGCAGGAGGCGCAGCGGAACGGGGCACTCGAAGGGGATCCGGTCAAAGACCGCGAGTTCCACCCCGGTGTCCAGCAGGGCTTGCCGGCAATTCGACACGAGGCCGGACCAGAGATGCGGATCGTCGGCGCGATCCGCGCAGGCATAGAGAAGTTTCATCGAAGGAAAGGGATCAGGTGCGGCGGTACCAGCGGCCGATGGCGCCGGCGATGGAGAGGGTGACGCGGCGCCAGGCCGCCGTGCGCGGAGAAAACACCGTCACGGGGCTGGAGACATGGCACCAAAAGGCGCGGTCCGCGGGCGACGGCGGCCGCCCGGCGAGCGCCGCGCGGACATAGTGTTTGCGCCAAGGTTTTTCCGGCCCGAGGGCATGGGACATCGTCCATCCGCCCGGCCGAAAATCCATCCCTTCCGCGCCCATCAACGACACCGGCTCAGCGGAGGTCATCACCGCGATGTTGAGCGCATCCTGGTCCGTCTTGTTAAAAGGATAACTGGGCAACTGCATGGGACTCGAGGCGGCGCCAAATGAAAACATTGATCGTTCCAATCCGCCGATTTCCTCGCCCACGAGCGTCATCGCGCTGCGCCAAGCCTGGAGAAATCCGCGGTGATTCCGGTGCAGGCCGATGAAGCCCCCGTTGACGTAAACGGCCGTTTCGCGTCTGACCGACTGCCCGCGCCGGGCGAGGGCGCGAACCCAGGCGCAACGGCGGGGGTGCGATTCCGGCAGGGGTGAATTCACGTCCTCCACGAGGGCGGCGCCGTAGCCGGCCCACTCCTCAAAAAACGACCACGGGACTTTGACGACGATGTCCGGATCAAAATAAAAGAGGCGCTCGGCATCGGGTTCGAGCTGTTCCCAGACCTGAAGCAGAAATTCCGGCTTATAGTTCGTGAGATGGGCCTTGGTCGTCAGCGGAACGAACCGGAGGACCGCCCCGTTTCCGGCGGCGAACTCGCGCCAGCGTCCCGCATCAGACGCCGGTACCGCCCACGGCGGCAGCCCACCGCGATAGCCGACCCAGATCACCCCGCGGAAGCCGTGGTAAACGAGGGAATTGGTGAGGGCACCGAGCCCGAGGTGAAAGTCGCCTTCGACAAGCGTGCAGATGCAGGAAGCCATGAGAGTAATTGAAGTGGAACGTGGAGCGGAAGGCGTCGGGGTGTTACGGCGAGATGTGCTGAAACACCTCGTACCGATGCTGCCGGGTGCGGTTGACGGAAAACTCGGGCGCGGCGGATTGCGCGGCTAGCACTTGGTGGTGATGAAAATCGTCGTCGAGAAAGAGGCGTTTCAGCGCCGCATGGACCTCCGATTGAGTATTGGCAATGATCACCCCTCGGTTCGAAAATGCCTCCAGGAAATCGCCCGTCGCAGTGTTGGGGGATGATGGGGCGATGACCGGCACGCCCGCGGCCAGGTAGTCCACCAGTCGTGAAGGGACCGAATAGCGAGATAGTGATCGTCGGAACGATGGATCACAGGCAACAACGCACAGCGAGCGCCGGCGAGCGTCTGGCACCAAGCCGCCTGCGGCAGCAGGCCGCAGTTCTTGATGACGTCCCGCAGCGCCAGCGAGAATGAATAGGCATCTGCGCCGGTGTACAGCCATTGGATTGGAGGAATTTCCTTCGCGAGTTCCAACCACGCCGGGAGGACCACCGTGTAAAGGAAGTTGAGCTTGCTCGGATCGGCCGCGTAGAGCGCACCACTCATCATCATATACGGAGCGTTCGGTGCTGACGCCGGCATCGCGGGGCGGACAAACCCCGTAACCAGCGGCAGAATTTCGATGGGGCGCCGAGCGGCAGGAGCAATCTCGTTGGCCAGCCGGTCGGATACGGCGAGCACGCAGGACGCGTTTGCGATCAGTGCGGCCAAGGTCGGCTGGGCCCGCGAGTCAAAGGGCGAATGAAACAGATCCATCATGTGCAACACATAGCGTTTTATGCGAGCCGCCCGCAGCGCCTCGCGCGCAAACACCGCATTCAGTTCGTCGTAGATGACCACATAGGCGACGCGTGGAGTCGGCGTCCGGAACTGGCGGACGGCCTTGGCCAGTCGCGACCGGACAAACGATAGGACGCACCAGCGGCGCCAGGCGCGGCGAAGAAAGCCGGCGCCCCGGCGAAAGGGATAGTGCGATTCGAGGGGAATTGGCAGCGACACACAGTTGCGCGGGAGGTCGGAAAACGACGCGGGAGACGGACCGTGGATATGCCACACGGGCGCAGGGAAATCTGCCAGCAGTCGACGGAGCTGAACCGTGGTGCCATCGGGACTCTGCAAACTCGGCGCATAGATGAGCAGGATGGGAGAATCGCTCATCGTTTTACCCCTTACTTACGGGGCCGCGCTCCCCGCGAGCGCAACGGATGCGAGAAGAGACTTGTAATACTCTTCATGCGCTAAGACGACGCGCGGCCAGCTAAAATGGGTTTCAGCATGTTGACGGCCACGGGTGGCCTGGCTGGCCCGCACCTCGGCGGAGTCGAGACAGTGAGTCAGGGCGGTCAGCATCGCGTCGTCGTCGTCATTGGATACCATGGTGATGGCATCTGCTCCGGCGTAACTGGCCATGCCCCCGACTCGAGTGGTAAATACCGGTGTCCCGCTCGCCATGCTTTCCACAATGGCATTGCTTGCCGTGACATTGTTGTAGGGAGTGAAGAAGAGCCAACTCTCGGCGTAGAAACGATGGAGTTCCGCGGCGGAGAGGTTGCGCACCAGTTCGAAACGTTCCGGCGGCAGGGCACGCACCAATTCAGGTGAAAGCTGGAAATCGGGATTTACCAACCAGCGGATCGTTACATCGGGATGACGTGCGAGAAGTGCTTGGGACACGCGGAAAAGCATGTCGAAGTTGCGCATATAACGACCTACGGCGCAGACCTGCCGGCGCGGAGGCTGGGTAACTGGGCGCCAGAAATCCACGTCGATCCCATGGTGAATGAAAACACAGGATGTATCCGGCGAGCGCCGGCGGATTTCCTGGCATTCGCGTTCCGCCATGCAGATCACGCCTGCGCACCTCGCGATCTGCCTCCAGGTTGTTTCACTCCATAGTTCGAACGGTTGATGAAGCGTAAGGACGATGCGCTCAGGGTGCTTCAGGTGACCGATGAATTCGTCGCCCCAGATGAGGTGTAAGAGGCCAACTCGGGCGCGCGGGAGTCGGCTCAATTTGTTGGCTAGATAGACATGATAGGCGAGAGCGGGGCTCATCACTCGGTTTCCCGGAAGTTGCCGGAGCAGTTTGGAGAAAAGGCGCTGTGGCAATGAACCTGTCCAACCGGCGAGGCGCACGGAGCGAGCCTCAAGGTGGCGGGCGAGCAGATTGTGGCCTTGATGGTCGGCAAACTGCTGGTTGGTCACAATCCAGACAGGTGGGGTGAGGGACATAGTAGCGGTTAATTTCCGGGTGTGGAAGTCGTGGGCCTACGCGTTCAAGAAATACGGGGACGAAGCACGCACCAAAAATGGTCGCGCAAAATGGGCCAAAACGCGGGTTCGGTATAAGCACTGACCCCGCGGAACCCCGGGAGGTGGGCCAGCCAGCGCGTCCACGCACGGTGCTTGAGAAAACGCTCCCATAGGACGGAGGCGATGCAGCGGCCTTCCATCCGGAGCCGGTCCTGCCAGGGCCCCGGCTCATGGGCCAGCGTACGCCAGGCGCAGCGCTCCAACCCCAAATCCCGCTCGAGCCAGCGCATGTGCCGTTCACCAAGTTGCACGAGGTGGATGGGAAACTTCATGTACCAGTAGTTGGGCAATGAAATCCGCACGGGTCAGGTACAGGCATCGCCGGTGAAGAGGATTAGAAGCCCGCGCGGCGCCAAAAGCTTCTTTAACTCCCGCAACACATCGCGCGGACGATGGAGATATTCGACCACGGCCATCAGCACGATCGCACCAAAACGTCCGCGATAGGCGCTGAAATCCTGCTCGGCGGATTCTCCGATAATCTCGATTCCGCGCTTCCGCGTCACCGCCGCGGCGTCCGGGTTCGGTTCGATTCCAAACCGCTGGAAATCGGGACCGAGGAATTCCAAAAAATCGCCGCGAAAGCAGCCGACATCGAGCACCTCTCGATTCGGTGCGAGTCGGTTGATGGCGTCTCGGGAGAGGGCCCAATGCGCCGGTTCGTTGTAGCTCCAGCTCCCCACCGGAATACTCCGGTAAGCGTTGGCCAAGGATTCGGCATCAGGCATCGGATCGCGGAACACCAAATCGCAGGTCAGACAGCGGAAGAGAGGGCCGGCGAGCATGTTCAACTGACTGACGGCTGGCGATTGCGCCAACTCGGCGGCAGGACAACTCCCCAGCGACTTGTGATCGGGGCCGTTACAGGCGGGACAACGTGATGGGGGATTCACCGGGGACGAAGACCGATACGGGCAGTCATTTTGCGAACCAAGGGGAAGGCCGTGCAAGAAACCATGAGCGTAGACGATTGAAGTGAAGCGTGGAGTGGCGCAGAGGATGCTAAGGTGTGATGCGTTGAAACACCTCGTACCGATGCTGCCGGATGCGGTTGACGGAAAACTCGGGCGCGGCGGTACAGTGGGCCTGAATTAACGATCAGGGTCACGTCCCCGGCAGGTGGCGTGATTTCCCGGTCCGTTGCGTGCGTCGGAAGTGGGCGTAGAGCTTCAGGCGTTTTTTCAACTTGACCCAGAGCGATGCACGAAGACTCCAGACTATCGCGACATATTCCTCGTAGGCTTGGCGGGTGGGAAAAGGCAGCGTGGAAAACTCCATGTCCACCTGTTGCGCGACATCCGGTGGTATCCCCAGCCGCGTCGCACAGACGGTCTTCAGCGCTTCGCGTCGGAGCCAGTGCGCGTAATCGTCGGCGGTGTTGGGCTTCCGTCGGTGAAACAGATTCTTATCATGTACGCGATAGTTCACCGTAGGTTCGGCAAGGAAATATTTTTGGCTGCCGGCCAGTGAAGCGCCCATCACGAGACTATCGTCTGCCCGGATCCGCCACTGGGGCACGACTGAACGCAGGATTGGCAGCAGTGTGAGCACTAATGGCCGACGCATTGCCAGCGTGGACGTGGCGGAGCCGACCAACAGCATTCGGGCAAACGTTCCGATCAACGAAAATCCCTGATGTTGATCCTGCGGAGACCGCTGGAGCACGGCGTTTGCCTCGCCAAATTGCCGGTGGGCGGTGAAGACAAAATCCACCTCCGGATGCGCTTCGAATGCGCGCACCACGTTGGCGAGGTGTTCGGGCGCGTAGGTATCGTCCGCGTCCAGCATCAGAATAATATCGCCCGTCGCGTTTTCGAAACCGGTCACGAAGGCGGCCAGTTGGCCGGCGTTGCGCTGGTGGATCACCTTCACGGCCGGATTTCCGCCAAACTTCGCCGCCAGCACCGCGCGGGTGTCATCGGTCGAGCCATCGTCCACCACGATGATTTCGGTTGGGGCGAGACTCTGCGCGAGCACGCTATCCACCGCTTCGGCCACAAAGAGGCCGTAGTTGTAGGTGTTGATGAGGACGGAGGTCGTTTTCACAAAATCGGCAGGACAATCAGGCAGACGCCGCAATAGCCGTGGGCGCGGGTCTTTGTTGGCTCCAGATATTTTAATAAAGTGCCAGAGGGTTTGGCGGCCAGACTGCTGAAACGCCAAGCGAATCCCATTTGAAATTAGACCGCACGACTACGGTGAATCATCCCCGCTGCGACCCACGCAATTGCGATCGGATCCAGCATTGGGCTGCCTTGATGAAATCTCGCAGCCAGGAGACATGAACTTCCGTTTGGGGCACAGCCGTTGCCACCCAGCCGACGCGGTCCAGTTCGCGGTACCACTGGGCCAACAAGCCGCGCGCGCCCCGCCGCCGCACCTGCCATGGTTTGATGCGGCTGGTGAAATGCCAGATGCCGCCCTTTTCATTGGCAAACATGTTATATCCGCTGCCCAGCAAGATCTGTCGATTCCATCGGGTTGGCAGTTTCTTCCAACGACCGTGACAGACCATGTTGAGAATGCTTTGATCGGCCTGCTTGGCCTTCACCTGGCGGAACGCCTTCGCGTAGAGCGCAGTGGCATCGATGCTCCGCAAGCGCTGAAGATCCAGCAAGAGCACGCCGGCGTTGAAATAGGGAGAACGCGGATCGATGGCAGGTAAATCCGCCGCCAGGGTGTCGAGTTCGTGGCTGAACGAGGTGATGACTTTGTCCTGCACCGCCGCCAAAGCACATCCGGCGAGATCCAGCTCATAAAGTTCGGTCAGATCGCCCCTGATCAAAAGGTCGCAGTCCAGGTAGATCACGCGATCAATCGAGGGCAGCAGCTCATGCAGAAAAAGCCGGGCATAGGTCGCATGGCTGACGTGGGTAAGGAAAGGCTGCGGAAAATCCTTCATGCGGTCCGCAAGCACTTCGACGAACTCGATCTGCGCCCGAGGCAACTTATCCGCCACCATGGTGCGCAGTTTGGCGCGCATCGATTCGCCCAGCCCGCAATCCAGCACATGCACGCGGAGCTGACGGTCCTTGCTGAGATGGTGCGCGGCCGAAGCGATGACGGCGGCCAGCCCATCCGCGACATTGCGGTCACAGCCGAAAGCGAGATGGACCTGGTCTTTCGCCGCTGCCGACATTGGAATCATTTCACAGGAGCGACTTGAATTCGCGGAAGGTCTCAACGGAATTTTTCAAGAAGGAGGTGTTTTTGGTAGCCGAAATCGCGCCGCGAACCGCGCAGCGAGATTTGCATTCGTTCCAGCCACGGTCGTTTCGCACGCTCGCGTCTAATCAAATTCATCTGCCGATCCATCGCGTTGCCCGCCACTAGATCGTCATGCGTTTTCGCCCCCGAATGGATGAAATAGGTGCCAAGAAGCCGGTCGACATATCTCAGCTCCGAAACTCTGAAGGCATGAATCATAAATATCAGATCCATGCCGTAATGGTCCTCCTCGTCGAAGAGCCCCACGATGGAATGAAGACGTTTCGAATAAAAGTAAGAAGCGGGATTCCACGGAAAGGCCTGAAAGTAGGGATCGAAACGATGGAGTCGGGGAAACGCCTGGATAAACGTTTTGCCGGTGATGTCGTTCACCACGCGTAGATTTCCATGGAGAAATAATGGCTTCCCTTCCGCTTCGTGAAGAAGGGGCAAAACGGCCGCGAACGCGCCGTTTTCATAGCAATCATCGGCATTGAGAATCCCGACGTATTCACCCCGGCAGCGAGCGATCGCTTTATTCATCGCATTGGACTGGCCCCGATCCTTCTCGGAATGGACGACCAAATGGGGATTTTCCGACTGGGCTTTAAGCAGGTATTCCAGCGAACCATCCGTGGAACGCGCATCCTGAACGATGTGCTCGACCTCCGTCGTGGCCTGTTGGCTGACCGACTCGACGCAGTGGCGAAGGGCCGGCCCCGGATTGAAACAAGGCGTGATGATGGAAAGCGTTGGGTGTGTCATGAGCGGAGCCGGCGCAGTTCCCACTATTCTTTTTCGTACCAAGTGGCGGGCCGCGTGAGATGGTAGCGCCAGTGTCGCAACCGCAAGCGCACGCGCCACCAAGCCGGTAGAACGTTAAGGGAGACCCCCGGGAACGACGAATTATCCTGGGCGGACCGGCCGACCTGCGGAATGTGATGATAGCTCGATCGGGCACCCGCTGCGATCCAAGCCGGACCGGAATTGATGCTCAGAAAATGGCATGCGTGGGCAAGGAGGCCCGGGAAGTCGCGCAGTCGTTTCACGTGTACGAAACCAGGTTCCGTTGTTGACCCTGGAGCAAGTTGGAGAAGCGGCAGGTCGCCATAGAGTTTGGCGCAAGGCCCAGAACCCATTCCACCGGGTAAGTCTGCCTTTGGGAAATTCCGGCAGTGCAGATCAGGGCATAATTCCCATCTTGGGGAACCGGGTAGTCCGCCGGGGCGAACCAATCCGTTCGGGTGAATACCGGACGGCGCCAACGGGCGGATGCAATGTCGGGATGATCGTAGGCCACGTCGAACCAGTGCTGGCCGCTGGCGCGAAAGTGCTTGTAACGGATATCGTCCTCGATCTCTGGCGTATAGATCTGCATCCGGATAACGACATCGAAGTTCCCTGCAGCGCCGGGGTCTTTCCACCGGCAATAATCGACGCAGTGAAAAATGTCTGAGTAGGCGGCGTTCGTCTCCATCCACACCTCATGCCCCTGCTCCGCGAGATATCTGGCGGCCGCAAGGGAACCAACGATGTCACCCAAGCGGCGATGGTAAATCAAAAGGTAGCGCATTGGCGATTATCCTAATTTCGTCTCACCGACTAAGCATGCGAGCGCGCATCAGGCTCCGGTCGCTCATCGTGCGCGACTCAAGCTGCTGCGTGAAAACTCCCCAATAGTTTGGACCGGCGGCTAGCAGGTGTTCCGCATAAGCGGAGGTGAGCGATGTGGAGGCGAGCGCGGCCAGAGTGCCGGGAGCGAGATCCGGTTTGCGCACATATAGCCCCGAAAATCTCGACCGGCGGAGAAGGTTTTTGATTTTTTGTTTGAGGCCGCCAGGGCGGTTGGGAAGAGGGTGAAATTCGTAGGTGGAACGGACCAGTCCGCGTGTAGATGCCGGCTGACTTTCCAGCCAATCCTTGAACCACGAGGAGACGATGCGCTGCGGCAGGAGCGTCGGGCGCAGCAAGCAATGCAGATCATGACGGTTGCTGACGAGAATCGACTTCGTTTCACGAGCGATGACTTCCAAAGCACGCAGGGTGTAAAACGACACATGCTGGCCGCTCTCCAACCCGTAATACCACCACTCTTCAATGTCGGGCAGCGGCTCGGGCAGGAGGGTGGTGGAGAAAATCAAATTTTCGGCCAGTCGGCTCATCTTTCGAACTTCCGGGAGTGGATCCGCCAGATGTTCGAAAACCTCGAAGGCGGTCAACGCGACAACCGGACCGGACTCCGGGGCATACTCAAAACCTCGAGCGCATAGATTCGTAGTATAAGGATCCGCCCAAAGATAATCGAATCCCACATCGCGCATCATTCGGGTAAAGATGCCGTATCCCCCAGCATAATCTAGAAATGGGCTTCCTGAGTTGAAGAAACAGTATAACAGCGGACCTAAAAATGTGACGAAACGACTATTTCGGACCAGAATACCGGTGTCCGAGAGATTGATTGGTGAAGCATACGCTTCCGCGAGCCAGAAGGGCGCTTCGGTTTGGATGAACCCAGTTTCACAACACTGAAAATATGAAATGTCATGCCTGCCCATGATGCGCGCATGGAAAACCCGTCGGGTTGGGCCGCCCGTTATTCTACTTTTCACCTCTGGATTGACGACGGTGGTTAGCATCTGGTCTTCCTCCACAACTGTTTCAATGGGCACTTTCTGCGGTGGTGGCTTTGCGCCTCTTGGTTGAAAATACGATCAGCGCGGATCCCGAATTTCCCCAAGCCTCGTCAGAGTTTTCGCCAAAACGCAAGGGACGTGCCGTGTATCCGGCACACGTCGCGTCCCAGCTCCCGCCATTCCAGCAGAAACCGGACAATGCCCGGATGGCGATCATCGCAGTCGTGCCACAGGAATCCGAGGTCGCGTTCCAGCCAGCGCACGTGGTGATCACCCAGTTGAACAAGGTGAATCGGAAACTTCAGATACCAATAGTAGGGCAACGAAATTCGCACGATCCAGGTGCAGGCGTCGACGACAATGTGCTCCACGCCGTGCTGGATCTGCATTGCGACTGATTTGACGCACTTGGCCAGAGCGCTCCCAGAATTTTGGCATGGCGTGATGATGGACAGCTTGATCTGGCTCATAAGAAGTGGGCGCGGCAGGACCTGCGGAGCAGCCAAGCGGATTGGCCGTGCGGCAAAGATTTACGCCAGTCAACGAGGCAGATTCCGCCCGCCCGTATGATGCCCCATGTCAAACCAGGGTTGCCACGGGCAAAGCCGGAAATCACGCCAGACTCTTATACAACGCAACATGCTCACTCGCCGACTTTTTCCATGAAAACTGTTTCACCCGCGCGGTGCCATTTTTGAGCAATTGCTCGCGATCGACCTTTGCGTTTGCGATCTGCAGAATGCATTCGGTCCAGTCCGCTTCGGAAAACGGATCCAGCATGATGCCCCCGTTGCCCACCACCTCGGGCAGGGAAGTAAGGTTGGCGGTCACGGCCAGGGTTTGGCACGCCATGGCTTCAAGGGGCGGAATGCCGAAACCCTCGTGAATCGAAGGATACAGCAGGGCCAGACTCTCCCGATAAAGCCGGTTCAGCGCGGCCTCATCCGGATAAGGCACGCAGACCACCTTAGCGCTCAGCTCCAGAAAGTGCAGCTCCCACAGCTCGTCCTCGGTGAAAGGGGCGCCCGCCACCTTCAGGGTCAGACCGGGATGCCGGGTGCAGGCCGCGGCGAAGGCCCGGAGGAGAAAGCTGAAGTTTTTATAGCCCCGCCTCATGCCGACAAACAGGAAGGCGGTGGCTTCCTGGGGTGATGCCACGCCTTCCAGGATTTCGAACGACGTTCCGTGATGGATCACCGAGGTCTTGCCGGCAGCGCTCGGGATGCGCTCCAGCAAATCCTGCTCGGTGAACTTCGAGATGCACACGATGTGGTCGGCCCGGATCATCATTTCGTGCTGAGCTCGGGCGACCTGCACTGCGCCGGCGATGAGGTGGCTGTATTTGGCACAAATAAAATCGTGGGCGGTCACGACGAGCGGACAGGTGACATCGGCCAACTTCATGCCGTTCGACAGCTCGCAATAGGTGGGATGCAGCACATCGGCGCGCGCGATGGCCGGCTTGAATCTGAATTTTCGGTCAATGGCCTCGCGAAAACGGCGCGGGCGGAACTCGAAGGGATCGGAAACGCGGAGGCGAGGATGGCTAGGCGGATTGCTGCCAAGGGTTTTGGCCCAGAGGATCGTTGGGGTCCACGTCTCCGGCAGCGCGCTGATAATTTCGGCAAAGTATCGATTGATCCCCCCCGCCTTTTGATTCTTAAATATTTTGCCGTCGTATAATATATTCATGGTAGCCGGAGCGACGCTTTCAGCGCTTCTTTTTGAATTTTACTGGCGTGCTCGTGCGGTTGACCGCTTGGTGATAAAGTTACGTCGATGGCAATTCGATGTTTCCCCCGCCTAGTTCCTCCTTGATCACTTTAAGGTAGCTGTCGCCAAAGCGCAGGTTCGGCTCCAGGTAATTGCCCTCCGCCCATTCATTCCACGACTTCAGGAATATTATGCGTTGGTCAGCCGGCTGGCTTTTCACCTGCTGGGCCACGTCTCGAAGGTGGAGCCGGAATTTATCGGGGGTCGAATCGTGCAGAATAATACCATGCCGGCCACGGAGTTCATGCGCCGCTATCTGCAGCATGTCCTGCCCGCCGGCCAGCACCGCGTGCACTACTTCGGCTGGCTGCATCCAGCCCGCAAAGCGCAGCGGATTCTCGTTGAGACGCTTCTGGCCGTCGTGATCATCGTGCGTACCCTGCTCGTGGCACCGCCACCGTGGCACCGGCGCTGTCCGCACTGCGCGGCCTTTGCCTTGGTGCGGATCGGCCGCCTCGCCCGCGCTCCGCCGACATGCCGCTGACAAGCCGACCCCCTCCAGTCTCGCTCCGCTCCCGGCGAGGTCGCCTCCGGCCACCCGCCAGCGGCTGCTTTGTTCATCGCCGTCAGCAGGCGATATATTCCTTCGAGAGACGTCTCCCCGCATGCGCTGACTGCACTGGATCAGCGCCGATCCACCATCCACGGGGTCCTCCGATCATCAAAAGCCAGTAGCTCCCGCTACGACTCGCCTCCACCCCCAATATACAATCCGCATCAGGACCGATTGACCCCAACGCTCTTATTCCCGGGCTTGTTCAATCGGCGTCCTATGTCGGCTGCTGCGACACAGAACGCTCAGAGTTGGGCTTCACCCTCTTCATTTCCGCTTGAGCCAGATCAACAAAGGCTCTCAAAGCGCTATATACGTTCCATCACCGCGAAACAGCCCAAAGTTTTATCAGGTACAAAACATCTATACTTGGCGCCTCCCGCATTATTACGTAGAATAAATTCGTCAACTGCAGTCTTGGCCCCCATCGAAAACCAATCGTAGTCGTCAACTACCATAATACCGCCAATCGGCATTCTCTCGTGCACGAAATTCATTGCCTGTTGAAGTGGCTCATAAAAGTCAAAATCGACATAAGCGAACGAAACCTTTGAAGGAAGAGTCCTATCATTCATGAGAACATGGTCCACAAAGCCCTTATGGATTACAAAGCGCTCCTTCGGAAAGGTAATTGCGTTGAGCCGCGCCCGCACCATATCTTCAGGACATGCCATAGTTCCGGTGTATGCTTCCATGCTTCCCAAAGTAAATATGTCATCTTTCAAATGATCTTTTTCAGTTGGGCTTGGAAGGCCTTCAAACGAGTCAAAAAGATGCAAGTTCTTAGATGTCCCCTCAATCTCGTTTGCGATCAGAGCTGACGTTTCACCTTGCGCTACTCCGAATTCGCATACATCGCCAAGCACCTGCTTCGATTTCACGAGACCTTGGATGATAAAATAGGCCTCAGAAGGTGGCGTACCCTGAAGTCGGCCAAGCAACTTTGGACGCACGTCATTGGCTTCTAGCTGCGAATCGGGACTTAGCCCATTTAATCTAAACTCGTAAGCTCGCGAAAGGTTTTCAAAATTCTGAAACAACAACCCATTATTGGTCAGATCAGTACTTCGACGAATAGTGTAGCCAAAATAGGATAATGCTTTCTTGAGCGCGTTTTTTAGAAGCTTCATTGGTATGATGATAATCAATCGATCTATGTTCGTTCAAGTGTAGGAATGCCTTTTTGCCCAACGTTGATTATACCGCAGTGCTTACACGCTCGAATCCTGCAAAGATGCTTTGGATAGGGCATTGTAAAAACCGAGGGGTAGATTATTGTGGAGCCAATATGGCACGTAGAATCGCTCGATTCCGGATTTCGTTGAAGGATAACCGCACCGGTGACGGGGACGCGGGATTCGGGCCGGGGTCGGAGTTAGTCCGGGAGGTTGGTTGATATGGCGGACGAATGTGAGGTTGGCAATCCATCGCGGAGGGAGGCCGTAGGCCGACCGGAGCGATGGATTGAGGGCGTGAGCTGCGTGGCGAAGCGCTGCGGCGACTGGTAGCCCAGCGAGCTGTGGGGTCGCGCTTTGTTGTAGTCCTGGCGGAAGTCCTCGATGACGACGCGAGCTTCGGTCAGAGTCCAGAGCTGCTCGCGGTTGAGGCACTCGTCGCGGAAGCGGCTGGGGAAACTTTCCACGAACCCGTTTTCCCATGGGCTGGCGGGCGTGATATAGATCGTTTTGATGTGCTGGTCGGCGAGCCCGTGCTGGAGATCGTGCGCGATAAACTCCGAGCCATTGTCGGACCGGCATCGAGTTGCTCACCAATGAAGATTACCCGACCTTCGAGACCAGCCAGCCGAATGTCATGAGCGATTTGCAATCGTTCCGCCCGCGAGTTCAGACCGCCAATCCAGATGAATACGGTGCGATCGTTTCCCATGTTTTCGAAAAAAATGCGGGCAATGGTGATGAACAGGTCCGGCCCCTTTCTCCAATTGGTCGTGCCGCAACCCGCCACTAAGACGGCGGAAGACGCATGTTGCGATTGACCAGCGAGCGCGGAAGGCTCTCCCCCCACACGAGTCCGCTCGCGTCCTTGAAGCCGGCGCGCCAGCCCAAGCCGCAGCGGCGGCGGCTCCGGTAGGCACCCTGTCGCCAGAGTGACGTATACGTGCGGATACGGCCCGCGAGCGTCCGGTCGCCGGCGTACAACTGCGCACGAAGGGCATAGGTCTCCGCCTGCCGTTGATAGTCGGCGGCACTTGCCTGCAGCCGGGCACCCCAATCTCCCCCTACAGCGCCCATCAAGCCGGACAGATATTTGGCGTAATAGTTGCTGGAATCCGCCCGCTGCCGGTAGGCGGCTTCATTGGCGGCGCGATGCAACGTGGGGCCATGCGTTCCGGCGGGATCGACTGCGCCGCATGTGTTGGCACCGTGCTGGCGGTACATTGCCAGCCGGTCGGAGAGATGCGCCACCCGGCCAATACTGCGGGCGAGAAAAACAATCCACTGGTCATGTGTCATCCGCGACCGGTCGTCCGCCATGTAATCTTGGGCGCGGTTTCGCCAGTCGATCGCGCGCACCAAATCAGCGGAAAACATCATGGCGAAACCCGGCAGGCTCAGCTCCAGCTCTCCCCCCGACGGATTCACCACTTCGTCGACGGCAAAATCAGGCTTGGCGAAACCGCACGTCTGCAGGTCGGCATCGACGACGGTGGCGGAGTGGATGACGAGGACGACGCCGGGATTCCCGGTCAATTCCGCCATTCCTCGCTCCAGCTTGGTGGGCTCCCACACATCGTCCTGGTCGCAAAAGGCGATCACCTGGCCGACGGCGAGAGCACAGCCGTGCAGAAAATTATCCGCGTAGCCCAACCGCACAGGATTGCGGTGAACTTTGACGGGGAAGGGGGCTGTTCGTTGGAAATCCGACACGATCTCCAGTGTGGCGTCGCTCGAACCGTCGTCGCACAACACGAGCTCATCCGGCCGCAAGGTTTGGGTCGAAAGGCTCGCCAGCTGCTCACGGATAAACTTGGCGCCATTAAAGGACGTCATCACCACGGACAGGATGGGGCGTAATAGCGGAGTGGTCACGGTGAGGAGGAAGGCTTGTCGGCGTTCGTCTCCGAAAAGGCGTTGCCAAAGGCGAAACCGTCCAAAGCCAGTCGGGCGTTGATTTGCGTGAAGTAGGCTGGGACCAGGACGTCCGCTGTAACGTAGGGCTCATGCGAAACGTCGATAGCCGAATGAATGCCGATGAGGGCCAGCTTGCCTTGGTAGAGCACAAAAGTCGGACTGCCCGAATCGCTGCCTTGGGCTTGGGCCTCGCCGAATACGCGATGCCACTCCATGATGAACATGAAGTCGTCAGCCACGTGATCGTGGACGTTGAAGGGCAGCAGGTCGTAGTTTCCCCACCGCGCGATGGTGGCGTGGCCGCAGGCTTGGTAGAGACCAAAGCTAAACACCTTGATGCCGGTGTAGCCCGTATCATTGGGCAACCGCAGCGTGGGAAAATAGCCCACGTGATCTTCTGGCGGAATCGGCGCCACGAGCCGGCCCAAGGCCATGTCCGTGCGGACACCGGGACTATGCTCCACATAATAAACGGATTCGACCACGTAGTGCTTCATGACGCCGTCCCGATTGAGAAAAGAGACCGTTGAGCCATCCATCGGCGCGACGTGGGAGGCGGTGAGAAAATGCTGGGGCGAAATCAAGGTGATCCCCAAACCGTACTGTTGCCAGCCGAGGCCGGAGAGGTCGTGACCCGCGAGCAGGAAGTGCGGATTTTCCTTCAAATTGCCCTCGGCCCAGTTGCCGCTGCTGAAGCGCATGTGAATTGCGGGGTCCAAGTGGAAAATGTCCAGCGCTTGCGCGGCGGGAACGACCGCTCCCAAGGCCAGAGCCAGCAGGAGGGACCAACAGCGAAGTGAACGGAGGGTCTTCACGATACGGCGGCATTCGCAGGCAGAGGCGACTGAGGCATAACTTTCATAGGGTCACTCAGCGATCCGATCTGAACCACGACCGGAGCGCGTGCCTTGAGCCGATTTGGGCCGCGAAAGCAGCGCTTCGACGACGGCGTAAACCCGTTTTGCACCGACCTGGGTATCGTGCTCATTGACCGTGGTGGTGAACGCAGCGTTACCCAGCGTCGTCCGCAGGGTTTCGTCCTGCCGCAGTCGCTGGATGGCAGACGCGAAGGCATTGATCGACAGGTAAGGAACGGCGATGCCACAGCCTTTGCGAATGAACTCGGTTGGCCCGCCGCTATTGTCGAAGCAAACGGTCGGACAGCGGCCGAGCGCAGCCTCAAGCATAACTCGCGCAAACGGTTCCTCGCGGGAAGTCAGTGCGAGGACGTCGGCTCCGGCCAGGAGGGTGGCGGCATCGAGTTGCTCGCCGATGAAGATCACCCGGCCTGCCAGGCCGCTCAGCTGAATATCGTGGGACGTTTGCTGCCGTTCGTCGTCGTCGATGTCACCAATCCAGATGAAAACGACGCGGTCGTCGGGCCGGTTTTCGAAATAAGTTCGCGCGATGCTGAGGAACAGATCCGACCCCTTCCGCCAGTCGGTCGTGCCGCATCCGGCCACAATGAATTCGCTCGAGGCCACTCCTGCCCGCTGGAGCAGGGCGGCGCGGCTCTCTTCCCGCGAGGCATGGCGGAGTTGCCGGGTATCGATGAACGTGTTGATGACCGTGAACTTTTGGTCCGGCAGTTTGCACTGCCCGATCAACTGCTTTTTGGCCGCTTCAGACACCGAGATGAAAGCATCAGTCCGTTCGATCAATCGCTCAAGCCAGCCGGTAGCGCGGGTCTTGTCGACGTACTCCCTTAGCTCGCGAAGAAAAGTTAGCACCGGTACGTCCAGCGCGCCGATGCAGGCGAGCACGGGCGCAGCCGCCACGCTGTTCAGGTAAATCAAGTTCGCGTTGAACGTCGCGAGGCACGCGTCGACCCGGTTTTGTTCCGAACGCGATGGGGTCCAAGGACGGTCCGGTTGCCCCACCTGCCCCAGGACGCGCCGGACTTTTGACCAAGCCCGGGGCAGGAGGTCTCTCACACTCGCGCGGGGCTGGCGGATGACCGTCGTGGGCCCGCGTTGAGCGAACTCGGCTTCCAACGGACCGCCGTCGAGCAGGAGAATTCGAAAATCCCCTTTCCGGTGTTGAACAATCCAATCGAGGAAGTTCAGCAGGGAATTGGGTGCGCCCGTGACCGAAGCGTCGTGCGAGACAAAGAGAATGCGGGGTTGGTTGGACAAGGAAGGAGGAGGCCGCGTTGTCAGTTTCTGAAGGAAGAAGAGGGTCGGAGCGAATCCCGAAGAGCATCCACCGTCAGGGACGGCTGCACCGATAGCGATGGAGCTGGCGCTTGATCATGACCTTAACGGCGGTGTGCTCTTCATTGGCGGTGCACTACTCACGCGCTGAGGGCGGGTACTCGCTCGGCGCGTCGCTTCCAAATAACCAAGTCCGTGCCGCTGACAGGGCTCCAAGTGACAGCCTTCGGCCCATTCGTTCCAGGCATTGATGAAGACAAACTCCGGATGGCCGCGCGCGATTACGCAACGCAGCCAGGACTCATAAACATCGGGATCGCAATTGTTCAAGATGAGCGCACCCGTGGTGCGTCGGGCGGAGTTGTCCCAGGAGGGCGCCACCCCCGGATAGTGCGGATAGGACGGAAGTGGCTTCGCCAGGGCTTGCTGAACGACTTGAGCGTAGTCGCGCACGCGATGGTGCCAGATTCTGGGCGGCTCGAGGCCGAGTTTTTGTACCAGACGGCGCCGGTAATGATGCCAGCGCGGCTCCGCGAACGTTCGCCATTCCGGCTGGAATTCGACCGCAGCGTCAAATCCGAGCGGGCGGGGATCAGTGCGCTCTTCATGCACACTCTCGACGCGCAGCAGAAAAAGACCTGGCAGCCCGTGGGCTTGCGCCAGCTCCCGCCAGCGATCAGTCGTGCGCCGCGAGTCGGGCAGATCGCTCGCGGCGTACACCAGGAAGATCGGCCGGCCTTCATGGCGGAGATAGCGTGGATCCCGCCACGCGGGCAGCAAGGCGTGAAAATGCGCGTCATCGTCCGCGGCGGAATAGTCCTGCTTGAGCAGGACTTGATTGCCGCCTCCGTCCCACGTGCGCGTCCAGTTTTCGTTGGCCCAGCACAGGCAGAAGGGAAAATCCGGTTCGCCGGAAGCCAGGACCTCATTGAAGGGCCGCTCCAGAATGCGCCGGCCGTGGAACCAATAGTGATAATAGCAAAAGGCGGTAATTCCGTGGCGTCGGGCCAACTCGGCTTGGGCCGCGCGCACTTCCGGCAGGCGCAAATCATAAAACCCCAAGTCCGCGGGCAGGCGCGGCTGGTAATGTCCGCGGAAGAGCGGGCGCGCGGCGGCGACTGACCGCCATTCGGTGAAACCGTTGCCCCACCAGGCATCGTTGTCAGGCACCGCGTGAAACTGCGGCAAATAGAAGGCAATCAGTCGAGTGACGGCGTCAGTCACGGGATGTTACCGGCGGCTGGGGCTTGGTCTTGGTTGGGACGGCGGGCGATGGACAGCGCGCATGAAACAACCCCAGCCCGAGCGCCACGGCGCTGTACGCGAGGATACGAGGAGTTACGCGATAGCGGCGTGCGCGGGAGAAATAGGTTCGCGCGGTGTGCGGGTCCTGGCGCAACACCAGCCGGCCGGCGGAAACCCAGCCTTCGGCCGCATGCTGGCGGCGCAGGCGGAGCGGGATGCTTTCCCAACCGGCGGCTTTGTCGAAGATCAGCGCGCAGGCCAGCGCCATCGGGGCAGCGTGGGTACTCAGCGCGCTGGCGTGCTTGCGGTAAAGGCAGGTGTTCCGCCCGGTGAAGGCGAACGTGGCGCCGGCTTGCGCGCAGCGCATCCACATTTCCCAGTCGTCCGCATACCGGAAAGCAGGGTCAAATCCCCCGACCAGGGTCCATAGGCTTTTTCGGAACATCACCGACGAGGGCTGAATGCAATAGCCACCGAGAAACAGGGAGAGCGGGAAGTCGTGAACGTGGGCGGGCGAAGGGGCGCGCACCTCGAGCTCCCGTCCCGAATCGCTATCAAACAACACCGAGCCGCCATGCAGGAGGTTAGCCGTGGGATGTTCCTGGGCGCAGGCCAGCAGACTCGCGAGGTGATCCGGCGTCCACAGATCGTCATGATCCATGAGCACGATCCACTTGCCCCGGGCGAGGCTGATGGCCGCGTTGCGCGTTGCGGGCAACCCGAGGTTTTGCGGATGCCGGTGAAACCGCACGGGCTGGGGACCCTGTTGGGCAAACCGTGCGACGATCTGTTCGGTTTGATCGTGGGTGCCATCCTCCACGACCACGAGTTCCCAGTGGGTATGCGCCTGGGCCCGGATGGAATCAAGGGTCGCAGCCAGATAACGCTCCGAGTTGTAGGCGGGAATGCAGATGCTCAATGGCGCCGGAGTGGCTTCGCCGCCGGGGGGGCGCGAAAATCCCGACCGGGTGCCCGACGAGGGCGTGGCCCGCGTGGGCGGCGATGCTCGCAAGACCGCGATGCCGCTCGAGAAAGCCAAGTGCGCCATTACGCGCAGGCTGAATGGCGCGAGGCGCCACGCCCGCCAGAGCTGCTGCACGCTTTCGCGCGGATAATCGCGCCGGAACAGGCGTCCCTGATTGACCAGGTGGTGTGACAGCAGGCGGCGGCGACTGGCGGGCGACACGAGCGCGACGTGAAGGTATTTCTCGTAGAACTGCACCGCCTGGGCGGAAACCAGCTGGGTGTGGGCCATCGCGCTGCGCGCGTGTTTCGCGTAATTGCAGGTCAGGCCAGGGGCGATGCCGAAGCGGGCGTCAACCAACGCAGCGCGGAGCCAATAGTCCCGGTCCTCGCCGACGGAAAAGTTCAGGTCGAACTCACCGGTGCGCGCAATCAGCCCACGGGAAAGCAGCACCGACGAGCAGGTGACGATCACGCTTTCAGCGAACAGGGTTTCAATGGGATCGGTCAGCAGGGCGGCCGGGGGATGCACATCGCCGAGGCCGCGGCCCGTCTCCAGGTCGAAGCAGTGCACGCCGGTCGCCACCAATTCGGCCCCGCTTGCGAGCTCGCGAACCCCGCCAGCGAGATGATCGGCCGTCCACCAATCATCGGCATCGAGGAACGCCACCGCGTCGCCTTGCGCGAGCGCGATCAGCCGGTTGCGGGTGGCCGCGACCCCGCGATTCGAGCCGTTGTTTTCATAGCGAATGCTTCGCGTCGGCCGGGCGAAGCCAAACTTGTGCACGATCGCCTCGGTCTCGTCGTGGGACCCGTCCTCGACGACGACCAGCTCCCAGTCCTCGTGGGTTTGCTTCGCGACGCTGGCCAGCGCGGTCCGCAGGAACGGGCCGGCACGATAAGCCGCAATCAGGATGCTAATTTTCATAGCGGTCTGATCCGTTGGCCCGCGGCGCCATCGGCGGTTCATCACGGCCCTCGGCGAAGTCGAGCCACGCCAGGCTGCGGCGCATCCCCTCGGCGAAGGCAAGTCGCGGCACGTAGCCCAAGCGCTGGGCGGCGCGGGTGTGAGGGAGTTTCCAAGTGCACTGTTGGAGCAACGCCATCTCGAGCGTCAGCCGCGGCAGCGGCCGGGAGGTGCGCAGGGTCCATCCGTCATCCGGGACCACGCGGTCCGACCAACCGCGGACCACGCCCTTGACCACGCGTTTGACGCGACTGGGAATGAGTTCGCCGACGCGTCGATAGGCGGGAGTCAATGTCAGTGCCGCCAGCCGGTCTTCGCGCTCCGGCACCACCGCCGGAATGGAAAGGTCGGCAAATGCGGTTTCGTCGCAACCGAGATGTTGCGCGATGGGGAGGAGAAATTCGCGCCACGTCACCGTCTCGGCGTCGCCGAGGAGATACGCCCCGGCCAGAGGGCACGGGACCACCACGGCCTGACGAATGGCCTCGACGAGATTGTCAACGTAGAGGCTGTTGCAAATGGCCCGACCCCCGCCGATCCAGCCGGCGCGACCGCGACGAATGTCGTTGGCTGCGTCCGCGATCCAGCGGGAACGCGGACCGAACACGACGCCGGGACGCAGGCGCACGACTTCGACCCGGCCATCGCATTCGAGTTTTTGCAGGGCCCATTCGGCGCGGACCTTGGCACTGTTGTACATCAGCGGATGATGATCGTGCAGCGGCGAGTCCTCGTCGGTGCCGGGCGGACAGTTTTGCCCGTGCACGGAGGCGCTGCTCAGCCAGATGAGCCGGCGAACTCCCGCCGCGGCACAGGCGCGGTAGGTGACCCCGGCCATGCGCACGATCTGCGCGGCATCGCCGATGGCGGCGTGAACGCAGACCGAGCAACCGTCGAGAGCGCTGGTGAGGGGCGCGACTTCGAGGAACGACGTGATGCGCCAGTCGAGCGGCTGGCGCGCGAGCACCGCCAAACTGGAGGGCGAGCGCACGAGCGGGACCAATGACAGATCAGCCCGGGCGCCGAGCAATTCGGCGGTACGCAGGCCAATGAAGCCGCTGGCCCCGATCAGGGCGACGCGAGGTACGGGAGTGGCGCTCATGAAACGGCGGCAAGCCAGGGTTGGGGCAATTGCTGCCGCGCTTGGTAACACCGCTCGATCAGTCGGATCACGCGGAGCGCATCGGCCCCGGTGACCAGCGGCGCACGGCGCGACTGCACGGCGGCGCACACATCGACCAGCTGGGCGATGAAGGCCTGCGGATTCGTTTCGAGCGGAACCGTGGCGGGAGCGGGGCGGGGCGGCAGTAATTCGCGCAACTCTGCCGCAAAGCTCATCGGAAGACCGTCCAGGGTGAACTCGAGCTGGTTGCTGGCGTTGACGCGGCAATGCACGGTCGCGCGGTCGAAGCGGAACACATAACAGTTTGGTGTGGCCCAATCGCGGCTGAGCTGGACCGTGACGCCCACGCCGCCCGGGAAGTCGCCGCGAAAACGGCAGTTCGCCTCCAAACCGCCCGCGGCATCGTCGGCGTAGGAAATTTCGTCCGGCTCTCCCAGCCACCACAGGAGGAGATCGAGCACGTGCACTCCGATATCGAGGAGCACGCCGCCGGAGGTCTGCTCCTTGCGGAAGAAAGAATCGGTGGCGGCGGGCCAGCCAAACTTCCCGCCCTCGGCAATTTCCACCGTCTGGAGCGCCCCGAACGTCTGCTGCTCAATGAGGAGCTTGAGCGCGCGGTGGGCGGGGAAAAAGCGCTTGTAGTGTCCCGCGGCCAGGAGTCGTCCCGCGCCCTCGGCGGCTGCGACCATGGCGGCGCCTTGGGTTGCGCTGGACGCGAGTGGTTTTTCGCACAGCACGTCGAGCCCCGCGGCGAAGGCAGCCTCGGCATGTTCGCGATGAAAATTGGGCGGAGTGGCGATGATCGCCAGTTTCGCCCCGACCGCAGCGAGGTCGCCGAGCGAGACCGTCGCCCGCGCCGAGGGAAATTTTTGCTGCAGTTCGCGCCGGGCGCGTTCCGCCAGGTCGATCAGTCCGACCACGCGGAGATGTCCCGTGCCCTCGAGCGCCCGCAGAGCCGGCGCGTAGAAGAGCTGGCTGACGGCACCGCAGCCCACGAGTACGACGGGAAGAGGAAGCGATTGTGGGGAGCTCATTCAGGCACGGGGGCTGAGAGAAAAGGCGGATTTTGCGTCGTCAGCTACGATGACAGGATTGGGCGCAACGTACTAGATGAACCCGGGCTAGGCGCGATGCAGAGAAGACGTTCTTGGACGAACGAACCAGCTACGGACTGCTGTAAAGCCCCAGCCGCCAAGCGCCGCGAGGTTCCACGGCTGAAGTTGTGTGATCCGCCGGAGCGCGGCCCTTGCGGCAGCCGGCTCAGCGCGCCAGCAGAAGCGAGCCTGCGACCATAGGTTATCAATCAATGCTTGCCGGCGTTCGCGGTACGGAACAATCGGATTGCTGAGTTGCTTTTCATAAAACGCGGTGAGGCGGCTCGTCGCCAGACGAATTTGGCCCATTGCGCTGTTAGGATGTTTTCGGTAGGCGCAGCTAGTACGCCCAGTATACTGCCACTTCGCGCCGGCTGCGAGCAGTCGAAGCCAGAGGTCAAGATCCTCGCCGTGGGACAGCGCCGGGTCAAAATCTCCGACGCGTGTAATCCAACTGCGCCGCAGGCATAGCGTAGACGTACACTGGACGAAATTGTAGCGAAACATTGCTCGTGCGATATCGGCGAGAGCGGCGGCACTCGGTTCAGCAGCTCCCGGAATAATCCGGCCGTCAGCGTCAATAAACGTGACGCCAGAAAATGTAACGTCGGCGCCGGCAGAAAACTTTTCAGCAGCGGTCGCGAGGTGGTCGCGATCCCAAATGTCATCCGCGTCAAGAAAAGCGACGAACTCACCGCGCGCCTCCCTCAGAAGCGCATTGCGAGCATAGGAAACACCGCGATTGGTAGGGTTTTGAAACAGTCTAACGCTCTGTGTGGTGGTGGCGGCGAACGCCGCAACGCGAGCGGAGGTGTCATCGGTGACTCCGTCTTCATAGACCAGAACCTCCCAAGTTGGGTAGGCTTGGCCACCAACAGACATGAGCGTCTCGGTGATGTAACGGCCCGCCCGGAAGGCTGGGATGAGGATGGAAACAAGCGGCGCGCTCATGACGCTTTGTTCGACAAAGCCGGTGGTGCGGCCGCGATGAGTTCGCGTGCTTTCTGTTCCCCGCGGAGTTCGGCCGCCATGAACCGGCTTTGGCGCTCCGGCAGGCGTTTTACTCGCCAGCGTTGTTTTAGCCGCAGCCATACTCCCGGCTTTGGCGGCACGCTGCGCCTGCGGAGATAATCGATAAGGAGCCCGCCCGCCCGGATCCCCTCGAGGAGGCGTTCCAGATATTCGAGGGTGACACGGTCCTTGGAGATGAGATGGGTGAGCCGCAGCACCTGAAAACGCCCGGTCCGCAAACCGCAATCATAGGCGGAGAGGGCTAGGTCCGTATCTTCACCGCGCAGGAGGTAATTCCCTTTTGCGCCGAGCATGAGTCGGAGCGGATCGGTCATATTCAGCGCAAAATAATACTCCACCAGCTTGCGCCGTAAAAACATTCCTGCCCCAGGGGGGAGATAGTCGTAGTTACCGTTGTACGCGTCGGCGACGAGGTCGTGGTCCAAGGGAAAGATTGCGAGGTATTTTTGAAAGGGCGGAAACCAGTCCGGCGGATCAATTTCGTAGCGCGGGAGCAACTGCCCGCCCCAGCATCCCAGGCGAGAATCCTGGGCCGCGAGCGCCAGCCCGGTTGCCAGGTAGTCGGGCGCCAACAACGTGTCGTCGTCGACAAACAATAGCACGCGACTCTCGCCGGCCAGCACCTCCGCAAACGCTCGCTGGCGGACGGCGGCCATCCCGAGCGTGGATTCGCGCAACAATCGCGCATGCGGACGCCAGCTGAGATCCAGCGCCGCGGGCACGCCGTTGGTGGAGGCGTTGTCGATAATGAGCAGCTCCCATTGCGCGAGCGGCAGCGTCTGGGCCCGCAGCGCGGCCAGCGTCTGGTCGATGACTTCCCGGCGCGGGTTGTAGGTGCAAATAATGACCGTGAGTTCCATGGACGAGCGGCGATTCACCTCCGCAAAAAATTATCGTCGCAGCGGATGTCCCGGACGCGCCGGGCCGGAACGCCCACCACGAGGCTGCGCGCGGGAAACTCGCCCCGCACGACGGCGCCGGCCCCAATCACGGAATGGTCTCCAATCCGCGTACCCGGCAGGATGATCGCTCCGTGTCCGATCCAGACGTTTTCCCCGATGACAATCGGTGAAGAGAAAACACCGGCGCCTTGGTCAACCTCGTGGTAATTGGTGTCGAAGAAGCTGACATCCTCGGCGACCACGCAGCGGCGACCGAGCGTGACGCCGCAGGTGACCGCAAAGTTTGCACCTTGGTTAATGTAACTATCGGCGCCGATTTTCAGGACGGCATTGGCGCCGACCGAGATCAAAGTCTGCCGGGTAATGCCGCGAAACGTGACGTGTTCTCCCAGCTCGATCTTCCCCGCGACATCAAGATAAGGCGCCGTGCCGTCGAGGCCCAGGGTATGGACCTGCGGGCCGGCACCAAGCCGCGCGAAGTGGCGTTGCAAACGATGTTGCCGCCAGAGTTGGCAGCGACGGGCGAAGGATCGGCGGAAGCGATTCACGGGCGGAGTTGCAGTGCGGAGTCGGAATTTTTCAGATGTCACTCAAGTCCCAGCGCAGGCGCGGTCTCAGGCGCGAGTCTGGGTGGTCTGCAAGCTCACGGAGTACTTGAGAAATCGCCAAGAGGTGCGGTCGAACGGAGCATGAACGAGCGCCTGGAAACTGTGGCGGCGGGCGGTATGATATTCTGCCCCCTCGATCGCCCACTCCGCCCAGAGCCGGTGCACGCCTGCCGGCGTCGGCGCAGGCCGACTCCCCGACAACGTCGTGATCGCTCGGAGACCTTGCCGCTGGCGTGCCTGGTTGACCGCTACGAGGTAATTGCGAAGCTAATCTCCGCGCCGGGTGAGATTATAGCTGTGCGGATGCATCCGGTATCTGAAGAGCACGTCGGCGAGGTTAGCGAGGACCCTATAGTTGGAGAGCCGGAGACAAAGATCCCAGTCTTCGCCGTAACCCGAAAATGCCGGGTCGTAGCCCGACACCGAGGCAAGCGCGGAGGCGCGGAACATGACTGCAGGATGGATCATCGCGCTCCCGTTCCCGGCAAGAAGCTCCCCTACGATATCTTCGTGGGCCAATGGAGGACGCATGGTCTTTAACCGGCGCCCAGTCGGGTCGATGAGATCGACGGCTGAACCGACAGCTACACAGCTCTTGTTTTCTTCGAGAAACCGTAATTGGGTCGCGAGCCGGTGGGGCGTGGAGAGGTCGTCAGCATCCATACATACGCGCGATAAACGTGCCGCGAACCGCGGCCAGCCCGTCATTCAAGGCGCCGACGAGGCCCGTGTTGGGACGGCGAATAACGCGCAGACGGATATCGGCGGCAGCCGCGGCATCGATGATTTTATCCGAGCCGTCCGTCGAGCCGTCATCGACAATGATAAATTCGAAATCGGCGAATGTCTGCTGGCAAACACTGGCGATCGCTTCCGCCAAGTACAGGCGGCAATTGTAAACGGGCACCACTACCGATAGGCTGGGCATGGGTCAGGTCGCCCGGCGGATCAAGCCACGCGGAGCTGCGCGGCCGCCGCAGAGACGCCGCTGCGTGCGAGCGCCGCTACCACCGGGGACGTGCACGCGAGCGAGCCTTGAGCCCAAAGCTGCCCGTCGTTTTGCCAGTCGTCCCGGAGCACGGGCCAAAATCCGAGGGGTTGCACAAAGGGGCGCTGATCATGGTCCACGGGATCTTCACTGAATCGACAGGCGGTGTAGGCCCGCGCCAGTCTGGACGGGGGATCACGCATGAAGTCGGCCAGCACCAGCAAAAGTTGGTGCACTTGGATTCGGGCGGAGGCATCGCGGGAAAGCTGCGCGGCGAGCTGCGCCATGACACCGGCCGGCATCATCGCGACAAATCGTTTCGCGCCCTCGCGCAGCGCGGCGAGGGCCGGGAGCGGCCAGATGGGCGGTGAATCGGTTTTGAGGCGGGGCCGGATGTGGCCCGACTGCTCCTCGTAGCCCAGCACGGTGCCATGGTCGGCGGCGGTCAGCACCTCGATCATCTCCGCGAAGCAGGCGCTCGGTTAAATCGTAATCAAGCCAGCCTCGCGGAAAAAGAACCACTCCGCCATTCACGTGAGTGACAACGCGCGTCCCTCGCCAAGCTGAAAGCGTATCCTCATCCGGAAAATAAAAGCTGACCGGATCATACATGAAGCGCGCTGTGGCCTCAGGGCTTTGAGCCCAAGCGAGGATCTCCTGGGGCACGGCAAAAAAAAGGACATCGGAAGCGATTGAAATAAGTCGATCGTCCTGCTCGCCGAGAGGGAGGAGAAGCGTGCGGCGAAAAATCGGATGGTAGAGGGCGGCTTTCGGAAGGTAAGGCCGGCTGGCGAGCCCGGGAGCAAGCAAAGCGTCGCTTTCCGCTTTTCGGATGACTCGCAGCCGAGGCAAACTGCGTGTCGCCTTCTGAATGTCCTCCTCCGTCAGCGTGCCATCATCGAGCCACAGATGGCTCCAGTTGAGTTGCAACTGGTGGTCCAAGCTTCGTGCCATCCAGCGAGCCATGAGCCAGCACGAGTGCGATACGAGGCCCACCACGCTGACCGGACCTTTCGGCAAATGCGCTGGTTCACGCCTGATCAATGCGGGCATGATCGTCGCCTTCATGAAGGTGCACTCCCATGCATGCAGCTTTCGCGATCGGTGCCAGGCAGGACGCGCCAAGTGCTCAGCAGTGCGGGCGAGAAAGGGAGAAAACATGGTCGATACTTTCTAGCGCTTCCTCATTGGTCATTATTCATTCCATCGAATTCGCGGCACCGGAAAAGGCCAAAGTGTAGCAATACCACCGTTGGGACTTCGAAATCATTGGACGTACACGATGAAGGATCCTTGCTCGCAAGCGCTCAAGCAACTGAGTGTTTGCAAGCTCGCCGCCCCTTCGGTCTCGGCGGCTCACATCTTTCCATATAAAGGAATGCTCTATTCGGCAGGGTGTGCGGACGCGTCGCGGAGCGGACGCTTCGCACGCTCCAAATCAGCGCTCGAATACCATCGCTTTGACACAAGATTGGCCGTTTCGACCATCGAACTCCACGGTATTGGATTCGGCACTGAAAATCCGGTTTCAGGCCGATAGTTGCGGCCCGCTTCCCAGTGCCCACGATAGACCGCGTCCAGCGACTCGAAGCGCGCAACCATCCCGCCGGCTGCGTCATCGTTTAGGCCTACGCGGGTATCGCCCGACGTGGCTTTCGCGCGTAGGGCCGCCAGGCGCGCTCGTGTGACCGCGTAATTGCGGAATGGAAAATGGTGAAGAAAAATCGCCTCGGTTGGTTCCAGCAAAGGGTGCTCCTCGCTCCACGCTTCTTGAAAGCCCCGATCGCAGACGATCGGGTGACCGCGGCGGTCAAAACGCTGGAGAGGATGCTTGCGGTGCCCCAACCTGCAGCCGAAACGATGCTCCTCACAGAGCGGTTGAAAATCGAGCGGATGATATTCCGGGATATAGGCCGGCTCGAGGCTTGGAAAATGTTGAATGAAGCGCGCGCCGACGATTCGGAAACGCCGGTCGAGCCCACGAAGGAAATCCAGGAGGCTGAGCCCGCGGGGGCCGTGCGGAAATTCATCGGCATCGAGCCATAACCACCAGATGTGATCGCTCTGTGCCTCCGCGGACACGTCGCTGACTACTTGATTCATGATCTGCAATCGGAGCTCTTCGTCGTAGCGGCTAGTTTTGAAACGTCGGGCCAGAATAGCGCCCGCTGCCTGAGCCTGTTCGACCGTGTCATCCGGGCTATCGTTATCGACGAGGTAAACCCGCTCGCAGCCTTGCGCGAAGGCGTTCTTCACAGTCGCGAAAATCACGTTACCCTCCATCCAAGTTCCGACGATCGCGAACAACCGGAAGTGTTCCAGGGGTTGAGGCCGGCGGGGATTCGGCATGGCGAGAACTCATGGAAGCGGCCGTCTCGAGAAAATCTTGTTGAGAGCCCGGCTCCCTCGGCCGGCCGCACGGCGAAGCAGTGATGGCGGCTGAACCGAGTCTAGGGTGGTCCTCATCCGCTCAAGCCCGCCGGAGAGTCGATCCCGCAGGGCTCCGAGCCGGATCCGGAGCTGCGGGAACCGGGCCCACAGAAAACCGGGAGGGTTTAGCTTCTGCAGCCGATCGTAGAAGCGTTTGATCTGCTGCTGTTTCGCGCGCAGCCGCCGCTGAACTGCCGGCGAAAGCTGGGGTTGCGACCGGAGCAAATTCACGGCGGCAAGGAATCCGCGTCGCATCCGCGCGTGGTCACGAGTCATGCTTTGCGAATTCAGTCGGTAGATGACTAGGCACTCATCGACGATCAGGATCTTGGGGTTTTGGCTCAAAAGGCGCACCCAGCATTCGAAGTCCTCGTGGTTTTCAAGCCGGGTATCGAACCGCAGCCCGCCGGCTCGGAAATGTACCGCGCGAAACAGAAAACAATGACAAGGGACGCTGCTGCGGAACTCCCATCCATCGATGAAATCCGGCAAGGACGTTTTTTCCGTGAAGCTCAGAGGCATAGGCGCTTGCGGCGTCTCCTCCAAGCGGTCATGCGATCCGAGCTTGTAGCGGCAGACGCTGATACTTGCCTGCGCGTCTTCGGCAAACTGTCGGAGCTGCAGCTCTAATTTCCTCGGCAGCAGCACGTCGTCCGCATCGAGAAACTGGATGAACTCGCCGGTGGCGTGGTCGAGCCCGTGGTTTCGAGCCGAGGAAACTCCGCCATTTGGTTTTGAGAGTACACGGATCCGTGACTCGGACTTTGCGTAGCTTTCCGCCACGGCCAGGCTGTCGTCCGTCGAGCCGTCGTTGACGACCAGGGCTTCCCAATCCGTGACGGTCTGAGCCTGCAAACTCCCAAACACTCGATGAGAAAACGTCCTTGGTTATAAAGCGGCACGATCACGGTTACTTTGGCGGCCGGTAAAAGCATGGGCCTATTTCCGAACGCACACATAGCGCGGATGATTTTCGCTCGTGCAGGTCGGACGGATCGCATAGCCGGCGCCGTGGAGCAGACCAAGCAGCCGGGTTTCCTCGCCGTTCCGGGGATGCAGCAGAAGGATGAGGACCTTTGGCAGGCTGTTCCGAGCGAGCATCTGGGGGATAAGGCTGTATTCCCTGCCTTCACAATTCGATTTCAGAAAATCGATTTTCCGGCCCCGCAGGAGAGTCGTGAGAGTCATGCCCCGGATGCGGACCGTGGGTCGCTCGCGGCGCGCGGGCACCACGATGTTTCCCCACGAGCCCTCCTCACTTTCCTCGAGCAGAAACTCGCCATCCGTGTCGGTCAGGGCCGCCCCGACGCATTCGCACCGATCCTGGAGCGTGTTGAGCGCGATGTTTGCGGCCAAAATTTCAAACCCGGCCGGATCGGGTTCGACTGAGATCAACCGCAATTTTGGGTAGCGAGTCAGCGTCGTGACCGCATAGGCGCCATGGTGAGCGCCGAGGTCGAGGCCGAGGGTATCCTCGGGTAACAGTTGCTCAATCTCGGGCGGAAAGAACAGCGGTTCGTAGGTTTGCAAGAAGTCGCTCAAGATCAGACCATCGAGCGGGTCGGAGGACAGGTAGTATTTCGCTCCGGTGACGGAGTTAGCCGTCAACGGCATTACCACGACGGGTTTGAGCCATTCGCGTAAGAGCCAGCGGCGCCGATTCAGGATCTGTTTCGGGATGTCGCGGCGGATCTTTCGAAAATGGGAACGGCTGAGCAACTGCCGCCAGGCGCGTCCAGAAGGACATGGGGGATTCGTTCTCATGGCGAAGAAATCACGGCACCGGGCGTTTCGCTGATGACCCACGTTCGCAGACCATCTTCGAAGGGCTCTGGTGAAGTGAAGCCCAGTTCGCGCTCTGCCCGGGCCGGCGATCCGGGGGAATGGCGGATTTCGCATCGTTTCGCCGGAACCCGCGAGGGAGCGAGGCGTGGGGCAACCGCCGCTGCAGAATGGCCCCCAGCCCGTTGGCGCTGGCGGCTGTGCCCGACCAGATATTTGCCACCCCGGCCGGCAGATCAGGCGCAGTCGCCGCGAGGACGTTGGCGAGCAAGTCATCAAAATAGGCCCGGTTCTTCACGGCCTCCGGCGGCGCGCAGGCATCGAGTGGCTTGATGTAGCCGGATTCGTTGTAGAACTGGATTTGCGGTTGGGTCAGCCGGCGGGGCGACGCATTCACCGCCGGTTTGAAACTCAGATCCCGCTCTTCCTTCATCAACGAAATGGCCATGGTGAAAATCCCTAGCTGACCAGGTGAGGCGCACCGTCGATCGAGAGCTTTATGCCGGGAAGCAGGATGAGGCCGTCATACATTTTCGAGGGGGCATTTGTCACGGTGGCCAGTTCGATGAAATCCAACCGGCAGAAATGTTTGACCTCGTCGATGACGTGAGCCTTGGAGGTGTCGGCCATCCAGAGAGACGCCTTGATGGGCATCGCATTGATCGGGATGGAGGGGGTCTCGATGACAAAAGTATTTTCGCCCGCCAAGAGCGGAATCGGAAATAGCACCCGCTGCAGATCAAAGTTGAGAAGCTTGGTCTCGGCTTCGGTTTCAAAATAAAGCGCGAGCCCGCCCACGCTTTGTTTTTTTGCAGAGTGAATTTTCACGGTGAAGCGAATGGAGCATCCGGGGTAGGGACAATTTAACGAGGGAGCTGAGATGATTTCATAACTGAATGAAGTAAATCTTGCGCCGCCGCTGCCGGCACGCGTCCGACGGGAAAGATCTATTACAAGGCCAGGACTGAGCACCGCATCGGTTTCCTGATAGTAGAGGGGGAGGACTTCGTTCGGCGTGCCGATGGCTTTGACGCGACCTTTTTCCAGAAGGATCGCGCGGGTACACAGGCGAAGGATGGTGTCCATCTGATGGCTCACGATCAGGATGGTGCCGCCTTGGCCCCGGGAAATTTCCTGCATTCTGCCGATGCATTTGCGCTGGAACTGGGCATCGCCGACGGCCAGCACCTCATCGACGACGAGGATCTCGGGTTCGAGATGCGCGGCGATGGCAAAAGCGAGCCGCACATACATCCCGCTGGAATAATGCTTCACCGGCGTGTCGATGAACTGCTCCACCTCGGCAAACGCGACGATCTCGTCGAATTTCCGGCTGATCTCGGTCCGCGTCATGCCGAGGATCGTGCCGTTGAGGAAAATGTTTTCCCGCCCGCTGAGCTCGGGATGGAAGCCCGTGCCGACCTCGAGCAGGCTGGCCACGCGGCCGTGCAAATGAATCTCCCCCGCGGTCGGCTCGGTGATGCGGCTGAGGATCTTGAGCAGCGTGCTCTTGCCGGCGCCGTTGCGGCCGATGATGCCGGTGATCACGCCCGGCTCGATGGTGAAGCTCACATCGCGCAGCGCCCAGAATTCGCGCGTCGCCGCTCTGGCCGGCGCCTGGCCGAGGAGCCGCTGCAGCTCGTCGCGAAACGTGGTCATGCCGACGTGGCCCAGTTCGTAGCGTTTGGAGACGCCCTGGGCTTCAATGATGGGACGGGACACGGGAAAATCCTCAGACGTAATCGACGAAGGTGCGCGCAACGTGCTGGAACAGCAGGACGCCGAGGACGCACAGGACAGCGCTCATCCCGACGGAACAGGCGTATTGCGCCACGCTCACGCTATGGGTGCCGAGGAGCATCGAGCGGAACGCCTCAATGATGCTGGTCATCGGATTGATCACCGCCGCCCACTGCCATTTTGCAGGGATCTTGGACAGCGGATAGATGATCGGCGAAGCATACATCCAGACCTGCACGAGGTAGCTCGAGAGATGGGTGAAATCCTTATACTTGGCGGAGATCGACGACAGGATCAGGCCGACGCCCAGGGCCAGCAGCGCGGTGTGCAGGATCACGAAGGGCAGCGCGAGCAGCCAGAGGCTTGGCCGCGAGGTGACGGCCGGATTGGTGAGCACGAGGAAAACATAGACCACGGCGAACGAGGCGAACTGGATGGCGAACGTGATCAGGTTGGAGACGACCACCGCCAGCGGTACGATCAGCCGCGGAAAATACACCTTCGCGTAGAGATGGATATTGCCGTGCAGCGTGTTGCCCGTGCTGGCCAGCACCTGGGAAAAATATGACCAGGCCAGCAGGCCGCCGAGGTAGAACAACGCGGGATGAATCCCGTCGGTGGGCACGCCAATCACCTTGCCGAAGACCACGATGAAGATGGCGGTGGTGATCAGCGGATTGATCACAAACCAGGCGGGCCCGAGGATGGTCTGTTTGTAGCGCGAGGAAAAATCGCGATAGACCATCTCACGGAGCAGGTCGCGGTATTGGACGAGTCCGCGCCAGTCAAAGTACAGCCAGGACGACTTCGGGCGGATGATGACGTCGTAGGTCGGGCTCGACTTGCTCATGATTGGAGGACCGCAGGGACGGGCGGCCGGGGGGCGGTCGCGCAGGCCCAGCAGAGCGCGGCGAGCACGATGATGTTGAGTGCGACGGCCGGCATCTGCAGCGGAAAATCGACCTGGGCTTGCAGCAGCACCGCGGCGAGCCCGCACGCGGCGGCGATCCCGAGCTGGCGGTGCAGCGGGCTGAGCCAGTGCGGGACGCGGACGACGACCACGAGGGCGCCGACGAGCAGACTCCACCAGCCGAGCGTGGCGGGCACGCCCCATTCCACCGCAAATTGCAGCAGGTCCTGGTGGGTGAACTGGAGAAATTGAAAGAAGGTGCGCACAAATGGGTCGTCGGTATGGTGGCTGGCGGCGCCCATCCAGTTGCCGGGGCCGTGGCCGGTGAAGGGCCGCTCCGCGATGCTGCGCAACGCCGTGCGCCAGCTCTCGCCGCGGTCGCCAAACCAGCCGCCCTGCGATGTGTGCGGAATGAACAGGTCGTCGCGAATCAGCGCCGGCCAGGCGGACTCGGGCAGACGGGACGGCGTGGACCCCACGGGGGCGGCGGCGAACATCGCCTGCCAGCGTTCGCCAATTTGACCCGCTCGCCCGGCCACAAGAATTAACAGCACCACCGCCATGACACCACCGACGACGACTGGCCAGCGCCGGCGGATGGGAAGCTTGAGGTTGTAGAGGAGGAAAGGGGCCACGAGGAGCGCGGTCACCTGGGGAAAACGGGAGACGTGGCTGCCATGCGCGGCCAGCAGAGTGATGCTGGCGAGGACGCCGGCAATGAAGAGGCCGGGAACAACGGCCGCCGCGCGGTGGCGGCGCCAAGCCAACCAAGTGAGGACGATGGCCAGCGGCCACGCCGTGTTGAAATAGGCCCCGGCGGCCGTGTGATGGTAAAAGGTGCCGCAAAAATTTCCCGGCATGCGGCCGTCGTCGCGCCAGTAAATGCCCGTGGCGTGGGTGTAGTTTTGCAGCAAGGCAAGGAGGCCGACCGCGACGGCGGTGAAGGTGAGGGCGAGGCTGAACGTCAGCGCCCAGCCGCGCTTGCGGGCCAGGTCGATGAGCGGGAGCGCCGCGGCCGCCAGCGCCAGCGTGAAGGCCAGCGTGTTGGCGGGCGTGCGCCACACGATGCTATACGGCCAGCGTGCGGCAATATGGGCGAAGTGAGTCTGGGTGAACGCAGACACGGAAGTGAGCGGGGCCAGCCCGGTGATCCACGGGAGCGCCGCGAGCATGAGCAGAGCGATACTGGCGGCGGCACCGACGGGCACCTGCAGGCGCGGACCGCGGCAGACGAGCGACGCCGCCCAAAGCAGCGTGGCCACGGTGCAACCGGCGGTGAGCACTTCCGGGCCGCCGGCCCGCGTGGAACCAAAATTGAGTGGCGCGAAAACGATCAGGCCGGTGAGGACCACTCCGGCAGCCAACCGCAACCCCTGGTCCACGCGTGCCATTGGGCCGTGAAATCTCCCGGCGGAGGTCACGCCTCGGTTTGTTCCTCGTAGGCCTTGTAGTAGTCCGCCGACTGCGTGCCATAACCGTGGTAGCCGTAACTGCGGGCCTTGTTTTCGGGCAGCTGGTTCAGCACGATCCCGAGGAACGAGATGCCCGAGCCATGAAAGCGGTCGAGGACCTTGCGGATAATGGCCGGCCGTACCGTGCGGTACCGGCAGACATAGATCATCTCATGGCAGCAGCGCGCGAGCATCAGCGCATCCGGGAAAACCGCGGCGGGCGGCGTGTCGAAGATGATGAGATCGTAATTCTGCAGGAGCGGCTGGAGCGTCTCGCGCAGGCTGAGGCGGTCGAGGAGCTCGGTGGGACGGTCCGAGCTCTGGCCGGCGGGCAGCAGATCGAGGTAGTCGCCCATATGGACGATGCCCTCGGGCGAGACGGGCCGCTGGTCGGGGGGAAGCTCGAGCCAGTCCACCCAGCCGGTGGAGGCTTTCACCCCAAAATAGCGATGGAGGGCGGGACGGCGCAGGTCGCAATCAACGAGGAGCGTGCGCCTTTTGTGCGCGGCGAAGACGGCGGCCAGGTTGCTGCACAGGAGACTTTTTCCCTCGCCGGGCATGCTGCTCGTGACGAGCAGGGTCTTGGGGAAGCCGAGCGGGGACCGCACCTCGATCTCGCTGAAAATGCCGCGGTAAGCCTCGGCGAGATCGCGGTTTTTTTGGAGGCGGAAAACCTGGGCGCGCTCGGTTTCCCCCATTTTGTCCATGTGTTTCACGACGCCGAGGAGCGGAGCCTGCAACGATTCTTCGACTTGGGCGGGCGTGCGGATGCGGGTGTCGAGCAGGCCGAGGCTGAGCGGCAACAGGAAAAGCAGGCTCAGCCCGGCGCCGCCGGCTTTCATCGCGATGTCGAGGGTGCCGATGTCCGAGGGGGCGTCGGGGACCCAGGCGGGGTCGAAAATCGCAATGTTGGTGTTCGCCAGCTGGCTGGTGATGTTCGCCTCGGTGAGCCGGTCCATGATGCGGGTATAGGTCGCGCGCTTGGCGTTCGCGTCCTGCTCGAGGAACTTATAGTCGACGATGATCTTATCGAGCTCGCGGGCCTGCCCCTCGGAGCCAACGGTCTCCGTCTGGAGGCGCTGGAGATACTGGATGGAAACCTCATAGCGCGCGCGCAGGTCGGCAATAGCCTTGTCGATGCTCTCCGTCAGCATTCGGCGGGTCTCCTTGATCTGGAGTTCGTTCTCCTTGATCTTCGGATGCTCGGCCAGGTAGTGCTCGCCGAGCATGGTATGCTGCGAGAGCAGCGTGATCAGCATGTTGTTCAGGTTGCTGACCTGCCCGGAGGAAAGAATCTGGGGAATTTCCAGCAGATTGCGGTGGTTGTGCTGATATTCCTCAATCTTGTCGATCAGGGACTTGGCGTCGATCTGGTCGAGCGTGGCCCGCACGACGGCTGTGCCGAGCGAGGACATTTTTTGGAAGACGACGTTCTGGGTCTCGCCAATGGCGGCGAGGCTGTTTCTCGCCCGGTAGCTTTGCATCGCCTTTTCGGCCGCCTCGAGCTGCGTGCGTGTTTCGTCGGCTTGGTTCCGCAGGAACACGATGGCGGAGTTGGTCCGCGTATTCGCATTGTCGAGATTGTAGTCGATATACTTGCGGGCATAGCGGTTGGCGATGAGCGCGGCAGCGTCCGGTGAGCGGTTGGCAACCAGGATGCCGACGATGGGCGTGCCGCGGCGCGCGAAGACCGTGACGTTGGGGCGGATGATGTTGACCAGTGGGGGCAGGGGAGCGCCCGGTTTCAGGGGATCCGCGTAGGCTTTCTGGATCATCTCGGTCTCCGCCGGACTGAACGAGGCGAGGATGTACTCGACGAAAGTCTTGCTCCGCAGTTGCTCCATATGGGTGTTGAGCTCGCTGGCCGTCTGCAGGCTGGTGTCGACGACCTCCTGGATGTTCAGCACGCGGTCCCTGTGGGACTCGAAGAGCAGCGAAACTTCCGTGCGGTAGATGGGCTCGAAATGCGGGCGAAAAAGAATGATCAGGGCGGCCGCCGCCGCGCCGGCCAGGGCACCGATCCACCAGCGCTCGACAAACATGTCGAGGAAATCGCGCGGCGTGCGGTGGATCGCCCAGGTGCGCGGCTTCGGCGCGGCCGAATCGCGGGGAACAGTGGGTTCGGATGTGGTCATGACGCGGTCAATGGGTTGCTGAAGTTAAAACAGCCGCTCCGGCACCCAGATGCGGTCTCCGGGATAGATGGCCAGCTCGGCGCGGTCCCGGCCGGCCCGGTGGCGGCCCGTGATGGTGTTCTCGAGATCGACGGTCGTCACGGTTTCCTTCCCGTCGGGGGTGCGGTGCGTGATCGTCACGGCATCCGACTTGGAGATCGGGGTAAAACCGCCCACGCGGGTGATCACTTCGACGATGTCGAGGCTCGTGACGTCGCGGGGGAAGACCACGGTGCCGGGCGCGCGGACCGCCCCGAGCACCGAAACCTCGCGCGGAAAATAGGAGGTGACCACGAGGTTCACCACCGGCGCCTTCAGGAACTGGCGTTCCTTGTACGTTTTTTCGAGGGCCTGCTCAGCTTCGCGGACGCTCTTGCCGGTCAGGATGATTTCGCCGATCAGCGGAAGGCGCACCTCGCCCGAGTGGTCGATGATCTGCGTGGCGGAGAGATCGGGCTCGCCGTAGACGGAAATCGCGACGGTATCGCCCGCAATCAGACGATAGCTCGGGTCGGTGGTGGCCGGCGTGCCGACCGGCGCGGAGGCGGGTTCAGCGGCCATGGCAGTCCCGGCCGAGCACCACAGCAGAATGGCGGCGGTGAGGGGAAAGAAGAATCGCGACATGAGGAAAAAGGGAAATCAGAACCGATAGGTCACACCCAGGCTGGCGACGTGCCGGTCGAAGGTGGACTGGCGGAGCGTGGAGGACGTGGAATTGAGGGTGTAGGAGAGGCTGGCGTCCCAGGCCCGGGCGAAATGGTATTTGAGCCCGGCGCTAAACGAGGCCGTCTTGTCCTCGCGGGCGATGGTGCGATAGGACGACCAGTCGTAGCCGGCGGTGAGCGAGCCGGTGAGGTTGTACCGCAGCGTCTGCTCGAGCCCCAGCCGCACATTGGTCGAGACGACCGTGAGGTCGTTCACGGACAACCCCTGACTCCGGCTGGCGGTGAACGAAACTCGCGTGTTTTCCCGCGCCTGCCAGGTAAGGCTCAGGCTGCCGGTCAGCTCCTTGGTACCGGTGTCGTTGATGCCGGGTGTGGCCGCATCCTGATAGGTCAGGGAGAACTGCGATTTGATCTTGGGGAAATATTTCTCCGGCAGGAACGGGCCGTCCAGGCTCGCGGTGATCACCGATCCTCCCTGCCGCCCGACTCCGGTGGCGGTTTCCGCCTGGGAACGGTTGAGAACGCGATAGCCGTAGGTGAATCCGGCGCGGAGGACGTCGCCGAGGGCCCGGTTGAGACCGGCGGAAAAAGTGTAGGAAGTTTGGTTGAGCGGCACGCCGCGCGAATTATCTCCGGAGCTGCGGAGTTCATCATACTCACCGGACAGGCGCAGCGAGTTGCCATAGAAGAAATCCTTGTAGTTGTAGAGCGCCTCCGTCGTGAGGAATTGCTGATCGCTCCCCACGGAGCGCTGGGTATCGGTGTAGTTTCCGCTCAGGGCCACGTCGCTCCGCGGCCCGGTGACGAGGGCGGCCTGGCCGAGGAAGGTCGTGGTCTTCGTGTTGATCCGGGCGTTGATGTCGGTGCTGACGTCCGAGGCCTCGACATAGGCGGCCGACAGTGAACCGGAATAGTTGCGGATGTCCGACCCGGTGGTCCGCAGCGCCGCGTTTACGTCCACGTTGTCCGCGTTCAGCTGGGTCTGATCCAAGAAGCGGATGAAGGAGATTCCCGCGTTGGCCTCGGCCTCGATCTGGCCGGCCTTCCGGATGTACGAGACGCGCGGGGCGAGCGTGCCGGAATAGTCGGCCGTGGCGTCGTGGGTGCCGAAGACGTTGGAGTCATAGGTCGCCGTGGTGGTTACGCTGGCAGTGACTTCCCCGCGGCCGACCGGAATGTCGGCAAATGCCGCACTCGCGCCGAGTGCCAATCCGGCGGCAATGATGATGGTTTTCATGGTTGATCTGATTCGAGAGAAACAGGAGCCGGTCGCGCGGGCCACTGTGAAAACAGGGGTCGCGTCGCCGCCATTGAAGCTGATCTGGCTGGCGAATGGGCGTCATTCGTGGGCGGGCTGCCGCCCTTGGCCTCGGCTCCCAGGAGGCCGAGGGGCCTGACCAGATCGCGCCGCTTCAGGCGACGCGGACCGGTGCGAACCCGCCCGGGGCGCGCAAGGCGATGGGCACGAGTTGTGACAGGGTGGTCCGGCTGATCAGCTGATCGGCCGGCAGGTTGATTTCGACCTCGTGACCCAAAAGACTGAGCAGGACGCAAATCCGGTCGTGTCCGGCGTCGGCCAGGCGGACGCGACCCTCGGTGCCACGGAAGCAGCCGGCGGCCACCCGCACCCAGTCTCCCTCCTCGAAGACCGGCGCGATGGGCGCGACGAAGGCGGACGACGCGTGCTGGCGCAACTGGGCGATGGTGCCGTCGTCCAGTTGCGGTGGCGGACCGCCGAAGGCGACCAGCCCGAGGACGCCGGTCGTGCTCACCACGCGGCGGACCTGTTCGGGATAGCGGAAACGGGCAAAGAGATACCCGGGAAAAAGTGCCTCGGTGACCGTCTGCACGCCGCCCGCGCGGCTCTCGCGTCGGACGCGAAGACGCGGGGCAAACGCCTCGACCTCATTGCGTTGCGCGAGATTGAGCGCGGCCAGGTGTTCACGGCGGCCCTCGGCGCGGAGGCAGAACCAGCCGAGGCCGCAGGCATCGAGCAGCGGACGGATGACTTCCACGCGCGGTCGTGCCGCAGCGGGGAGGACCAACGGGGAAAGGGTGATAAACGGAGCGGAGACCACGACTCCCCAAACGCTTCCGCCCGGGGTGAACGATAGCAAGCGGCAACCCCTTGGAAGCGCACGATCAGGGTTTCCCTTACTCTCCACCTCCGGGAATACGAGGGCGCGGGGCAGCGACCGCCTGATTACGCGCCGACGCGGTATGGCGTATATTTACCCATCATTTACCCATCCCAAGCGGGAAACTGATCCTATGCTCAAGAACCGACAAGACGGACTGGCCGGCCTACATGGCGCCGTCCTCCTCATCCTCATCGCCGTGGCCTTTCTCGGTTCACTCCTGGTGGTGGAAAGCCGGGGCTGGATCCATTTCAACATCGAAGTCAACTGGGGCCTTTATCTCGTGGGCGTGGTCGTGGCGATGGCGTGGATCCGCTACAGTCTGCGCGGCGCCGGCGACCGGCTGGGCGCATTGACCTGGCGCGGCGCCCTGCGGCTCACGTCGCAACAGCTCATCCGCCTCATGGTCGTGCTGTTCACCCTCGCGTTTGTGATGAAGGACGTGGAGGTCTCGCGCGCTTTCCTGGCGGGCTTCCTCCTTTTGGCGGGAATGCTTTTGTTTGCCGCGAATTTCTTTCTGGCCCGGGTGCTGGCGGTCGTTTTCTTCCGTCGGCAGCGCCTGCGCACGGTGGTGGTGGCCTCACGGAAGGAGGCACGATTGTTGCAGGGCTGGATGGCTCCGCGCGGTCATCTGGGTATCGATGCGATCGGCTACGTGACGCCGGACACGGAAGCGGCCAAGGGCGATGCGATGTGGCTCGGCGGCTTGGCGAATCTGGCGGAGATCCTGATCCGGCACGCGGTTGACCAGGTGGTGTTCTCGCAAGCAGAATTTTCCCGGGAGGGAATCGCGGATGTCGTGAACGCCGCCGAACAGGCCCACTGCCGGGTTCGCTTCTTTGTGAACATGCAGTCCATCTTTGGCGGCAGCGCGGAGCAGATTGAGCAGATTGAGCACAACGAGCATTACGCGTTTGCCGCGTCCACGCTTGAGCCGCTGGAAAACCCTTTCAACCGCGTCCTGAAGCGCCTGCTCGACATCGTGGTCGCACTGCCCGTCGTGCTGCTGGTGCTGCCGCCCCTCACGCTGCTGGTGTGGTCCATGCAGCGCCGGCAATCGCCGGGGCCCGTTTTCTACCGGCAGCTGCGCTCGGGGCTCAACCGGCAGCGTTTCTCCATCCTTAAATTCCGCACAATGACCGTGGGCCAGCCGCAGCTCTGCGCGCAGCAGGCCACGGTCCATGATGCGCGCGTGTTCCCGTTCGGGCGATTTTTGCGTCGCTGCAGCCTGGATGAGATCCCGCAGTTTCTGAACGTGATCCTGGGCTCGATGAGCGTCAGCGGGCCGCGGCCCCACCTGCTCGAGCACGACGAACAGTTCGCCCAGCTCGAGCACGCCTACTTCAAGCGGCATTTTGTGAAGCCCGGCATCACCGGCCTGGCGCAAAGCAAGGGCTTCCGCGGCGAATTGGTGGCGGCGAGCGACCTCGCCAACCGGGTGCATTACGATGAGATCTATGTGGCCAACTGGTCGCTGGGCCTCGATTTAAGCATCCTCCTTAACACCGCGCGCCAGATGGTGTCCCCGCCGCGCTCGGCTTACTGACGCCGGAAGTGGTCCCTATTTTGGGATCATCCGGAAGTGGTGCCCCCACGGGGCCGTCTTCTCAGAGGGGAAAAGTTTCAAGGGTCAAATAACGGACGGATAACGGACACGGCTAACCGAATAAGCCTCAGGACTTGGAGAATCGGGCAGGACCCCGTGGGCATTCTCCTGCGGACCATAACACTGTCGCACGCGAAGGCCCCGGCTTCCCGGGTTCGAAGCGCACCGGATTCAGGGATG
>OCZT010000317.1_pt1 | contig 46824 bp, 38 predicted proteins | sample 1539031 | NCBI WGS metagenome assembly OCZT01 (sample SAMEA3539308, study PRJEB22396) | soil metagenome | biome: tundra; feature: field; material: soil | place: USA | collected 2010-05 | depth 0.15 m
TCGGCGCCGAGCGCTTCCCACGACCAGCGCCGCGCGCCGGCGATCCACTCGTCGGCGAGCGCTAGATGGTGCGGCGTCACGTCGCAGGTAACAGGCAGGCCCGCGGCCTTCGCACGGCGCACCAGGTCGAGGGCGGCGCCGGTCGAAACGTGGGTCAGGTGGAGTCGGGCACGCGGCTCGTCGCGCAGGGCGTCGGCGAATACCGCCAGATCGCGCGAGACGGCGTTGACCTCGGCCGCTTCCGGCCATCCCGCCAGTCCCAGGACCGACGCCACGTAGCCCTCGGCGGCCTCCGCGCCGGCGGTCATCTCCGAATCTTCGGCATGCTCCACGAGCGGCAGGCCGAGCATCCCGGCGTACAGGAGCGCGCTGCGCAGCAACTTGGCGGTGCGAACCGGCGCGCCGTCGTCCGAGTAGCCGAGCACGCCGGCGTCGGCCAGCTCACCCATCGCGGAGAGCTGCTCCCCCGCCCGATCGACCGAAACCGCGCCATAGGCGAGGACCTCGACGGGCGAGCCGCTCGCACGGGAGGCCGATCGAATTCGTTCGAGCACGCCCGGTTCGTCGAGGGCGGGCTCGGTGTTCGGCATGAGCGCCACGGTCGTGTAGCCGCCGTGAGCCGCGGCAGCCGAACCGGTCGCGACGGTCTCCGCATCCTCGAACCCGGGCTCGCGGAAGTGCGCATGCAGGTCGAAGAAGCCCGGCGCGACGACGACGCCCGCATCGGTGACGCCGGCAGCCTCCTCGCCTTCGAGCCACACGACCGATTCGAGGATGCCGTCGATCACGACGATTTCGCCGGGGCCTTCGCGGCCGGAGACGGGGTCGACGAGCCAGGCCTTATCGAGCTCGAACCGTTCGACCTTCTCGCCGACTTTCGGGCCCAGCGCCGCCGCCGGTTGCGCGCTCATCGCGTTGCCTCGCCCGAGTGGGCAGCATCGTGCGAGTGGGCAGCATCGTGCGAGTGGGCCGCGTCGTGCGACCCGGCGAGCAGGTAGAGCAGCGCCATCCGAACCGCGACGCCGTTGGTCACCTGTTCGGTGATCACCGCCCGACCGCTCATGGCGACGTCCGGGGCGATCTCCACGCCCTCGTTCATCGGACCGGGGTGCATCACGATGGCCTCGGGACGAGCCAGAGCGACGCGTTCCGCGTTGATCCCGAAGCGAGCCGCGTATTCGCGCAGCGAGGGAAGCAGGCCGCCCTGCATGCGCTCGCGCTGGATTCGCAGGGCCATCACCACGTCCGCGTCCCGCAGCGCCTCGTTCACGTCGCTCGTGACGTGGAACCGGCCGCGGCCCGGGATCGCGCCGCCGCTCCACGCCTTGGCCCAGCGATCCATCCCTCGCAGAAGCGTGGCCGGGCCGCACAGCCACAGGTCGGCACCGGCCGCGGTCAGCGACCAGATGTTGGAACGCGCCACCCGCGAGTGGAGGATGTCGCCGACGATCGCGACCTTGCGGCCATGCAAGTCGCCTCCGGGAAGGTGCTGACGCATCGTGTACAGGTCGAGCAGCGCCTGCGTGGGATGGGCGTGCCAGCCGTCCCCACCGTTGAGCACGTGCCCGCCGAAGATGTCCGCCGCCAGATAAGGCGCGCCCGACACCGAGTGGCGCATCACGAGTATCTCCGCGCCCAGCGCCTCGAGCGTCCGGATCGTGTCCACGAGGGACTCGCCCTTGGTAACCGACGACGTGGCCGTCGACACACTCACCACGTCCGCCGAGAGGTTCCGAGCGGCGGTCTCGAACGAGACTCGAGTACGTGTCGAGGCCTCGTAGAACAGCGTCGTCACGCGCCGGCCGTTGAGCGCGGGCACCTTGCGGATCGGCCGGGCGAGGATGCCCTTCATCTCGTCCGTGGTCCGCATGATGAGTTCGATCTCGGGCCAGCTGACAACGTCCAGGTCGAGGAGATGGCGGTGATGCCAGACTGCTCCGGGGGCGACGCCGACGGGCTTTACGGCGGCGGCCGAAACGGCTTCGGTCTGGGCGGTCACTGGTTACCCGCTGCGGCGGGCTCCCCGGCTGGCTCCCCGGCCCGCGCCTGCCGGGCAATGCTGACCTCGTCGCGGCCATCGGTCTCGGCCACGTGGACCTTGACGATCTCCTCGCGCGATGTGGGGACGTTCTTGCCCACGTGGTCGGCGCGGATAGGCAGTTCGCGATGGCCCCGGTCGATCAGCACCGCCAGTCTGATGGCGCGCGGCCGCCCAAAGTCGATCAGGGCATCCATCGCGCAACGGACGGTTCGGCCCGTGTAGAGCACGTCATCGACCAGCACGATGGTCGTGCCATTCAGATCGAACGGGAGATCGGTGCCCTTGACGATGGGCTGCTGGGCCACTAGTGAGAGGTCGTCGCGGTAGAAGGTGATGTCCAGCGCACCGACGGGAACGCGCACGCCCTCGTGTTCCTCGATCGCATCGGCGATCCGCCGAGCGAGAGGCACTCCCCGTCTCTGGATCCCCACCAGCGCCAGACCCTGCGTGCCGGCCTGCTTTTCGACGATCTCATGAGAGATCCGGACGATGGCTCGCCGGATCTCGTCGTCGGTCATGATCTGCCGGTCGGTCATCGGATGTCGCTGCCTGGCACAGGCGCACTCCTCCTTCCCGGCCTCACCGTGCCGGTCGTTAAAGGTAGTGCGAAGGATACAGCGCCGGACTCCCGGTCGCCCGCGCCCTAGCTGCCTGGGCCGTCGGTCGGGGAAGCGGTCGGCTGCGGAGTGGCGGCCGCCGTCTGGCTCGGCCCTTCAGTGGGACTGGCGGACGGGCTCGGCGAAGGGCTCGGCGAAGGGCTCGGCCCTGCCGGCGTCGACGGCAGCGGAACCAGGTACGTCTTGCCGTCGCTGCCCTCGGCCGGCGTCGTGTATACGAGGAAACCGTTGTCGAATTGCACGCTCGATAGACCGCGCGCGGCGAACAACGGGCCGGCCGTCGCCACGAGCCCGTGGTCGATGGCGAACAGGCTCACCACGCCCACGCTCTGGCTCGACGGGTCGCCCACCCAGACCGCGACGTGCTGGCCGGTCGCATCCCAGTCCACGACCCAGTTGGCGACGCTGTCGATCGCAGACGCTCGAAGCAACTGCGGCAAGATCGGCGAGGCACTTGGCTGCGGTATCGACGAGGGAGTCGGGCTGGGAATGGCCTCGTTCGACGCCGTGGATTCGGGGGTCGGGCTCGCGCTCGGCGCCTGGCTGACGGTCGGGGCGGAAGCGGAGGGCGCGGGTGTCGCACCGTCGAGAGCCGCAGGCGTCAGCGTCAGGTTGGCCCACGAGTCGAGGTAGAGATTGCCCTTCCCGGCTTTGAGTTGCCCGGACGTGGCATCCAACACGATCGTCCCGGACCAGTAGACCAGGAAAGTGCGCGTCGGGTCCGCCACCGGAAGCAGCATCGGTCGACCTATGCTCTGAGCGGTGTCAGTAGCCGGATCGAACAAGTACGAGACCGAAGCACCGCTCGCCTGAATTGAGGGGGCGGCGGAAGCGGACGGGCTCGCGATGTCACCGGCAGCAGCGCCGCTCTGGCCCGCTGACAGCTCACTGACGAGGATCTGGGAGCCGAACCAGCCGGAGAAGAGATCGGCGTGGGCTGAAGTGACCGCATGCGCCCGTTCCTGCCCGACCTTCCAGACGAACAGATCCGGCCCATTACCGAAGTTCGTTGGAGCAGCGGAGAAGGCGACCCACAACCCGTCGGCCGAGAACTCAGGATTGCGCCCAACCACCTTGTAGCCGTTGAGGATTGCGGTCGGGACGCTCACCGGAACTGCCGGAGTCGACGCAATCGTGGGGCTGGGGCTGGCGCTCTGGGACGGGCTCGCGGATACGGTCGGAGGAGCGCTCGGAGTGACGACTCTGGAAGTCGGGGTCGCCGAGGCGCTCGCAACGGCCGTAGACGTCGTGGTAGCCGTAGCCGTCGACGCCGTGGGAGTGGCGACTGCCGAAGAGGTTACGCTCGGGCGAGGCGTCATCTGGTCGATCGCCACGGTCGAAGGCGCTTCGGGCGCGAGCGGCAGGATGGCGATGGTGTCGCCGTTCCACACCGCCGCTTGTCGTGCGTCAGGCGCCAGCGCGGCGAAGACGGGGCTGGTGCTTGTGATCGAGCCCACCGTCGTGCCACTGTCGCTCGAAACGTAACAGCGGTCGATCGAGCCTGAGCATTTCGACGAGCCACTGCGGATCTGGTAAGTCTCGCCATCGCGCTTGATCCAGTAGCTGGTCCCGTCCACTACGGCCACCGGAGCGTCAGCGGACAAGGTGGTGGGCGGTCCAACGGCGAGGTCGCTGGGTCGACCCGACCCGGAGCCACGGCTGCCGGGGACCTGCGAGAGCAGGGAGATGCCCGAGAAGACCACGACCAACGAGACGGCGACGGCCGTACCGACGAACGAGCGATTGGCGGCCAGTCCACCGAAGCCCAACCGCAGGGCGACACCTTTGCGCTGACCCGATCGGTCGAGTTCGTCGAGGGCGGCGGAGGTCCGCGCCCACAGGTCGCGCGGCGGCTCCGGAGCGGCAAGGGAACGCAACTCGTCCCTCAGCGAGCGGTATTCGTCCGCGACCGTTTGGCAGTCGGCGCAGCCGTCCAGATGCTCGGCCAGCCAGGCGGCATCGGCCGGCTCGAGCGCGGAGTCGATCGCCTCCGAGGCGAGCAGCCTGGCTCGTTCGTGGATGCGCTCGGAGTCGCGCAAGGCGCGGCTTACGCGGCTCATCGATCGATCCCGTTCGAGTCGTCGGAGTGGTTCGGCGAGGTCCGGCGCGGATCGACGACGCTCGCCTGCGCGGCATACCTGGCGTCGAGAGCGGCTTCGCGCTCCTTCTCCGCGCGACGCTCGTCGGCGAGGGCCTGACGCAGACTCTCGCGGGCCCTGGTGAGCAACGCCCGCGCCGCCACGTGGCTGACGCCCAGAGCATCGGCGAGCTCGAGACCCGTCATGTCGTTGACTTCGGCCATCAGCAGGGCCGCTCGCTGCCGATCGGGGATCCGGGCCAGGGCACGGGCAAGCGGTCCGGACAGGCGCATCTCCATGGCCAGATGCTCGGCCGACGGGGCAGCGCCGCCCTGATAGTCCCCAACGAGGGGCAGGAAGCGCACGATGCGGCGGCGGCGCAACTCGTCCAGGACGACGCGATGTGCGATCTGATACAGCCACGCCCGGGCCTTGGCTCGGTCCTCCAGGCTGCCCAGGTGGCGATAGGCCTTGATGAACGTGTCCTGCGCGAAGTCGGCCGCGAGTTCGGAGTCCCGGACCATCCGATAGACATAGGCATATATCTCGCCGTGATGGAGAGCGAAGAGATCCTCGATGAAGGCGCGGTCGGCAACGCTCTCGACCGTGCGCTCGTCGTCGGCTTCGGGCGTGGCTGTCACGCCGATCCCCATTCGCCATGTCGCGGTGTTGAAAGCCACTGCCTCGCCACCCGTTGGTGCTGAGCCGACCTTGGTCTGGGCGCTACCCCGCACGCGGCCGATGTGACGAGCCCCCTGAACGCGCTGTGACGCCCCGGCCCGGTCCCCCCTGGTTTCATGGCGTACCTGCGGTCTCCCCTGCATAGCTCTGCCGGAGCAACTCTTCCACGGCCTCCTCGGGCGAGACCGGGTTGACGGGCAAGCCCGTCCCCAACTCGAGTCCGGCGATCTCGCGCAGTCGCGGATGGATCTCCCAGTGCCAATGGTACGTCGCGTCGACTCGCTCGCGAAGCGGGGCCGTGTGCAGCACGAGGTTGTGAGGCGGACCGTCCAGGCGGGCCAGCCTGCCGAGGACCTGTCGCAGCGCTTCGGCCGTGGACGCTACATCAACGTCGCTGGCGCGCCCGAAGTCGGCGGCGTGGCGCCGTGGCACAACCCAGACCTCGAACGGAGATCGTGACGCGTACGGGGCGAACGCCACGCTCTCCGCGTCCTGCCAGATGAGGCGCGTCTCGATGCGAGCTTCTTCGCGCGCGAGCCGGCAGTATGGGCACTCGCCTTCACGGATCATGCAGCGGGCCGCGCCTCCGATCTCCTCGGCGACGCGATGCGGAATCTGCGGCAGGTCGTACAGGTCGATGCAGAGGTGGTTGGTCCTGGCTCCGGCCTGCGCGCCCCAGTTCTGCACGACTTGCAGGTACTCGGTCTGGCCGACCCTGGTTGCGTCGGCGATCGCATCGCGGGCCAATGTCAGCATCTCGCGCAACGGGGCACTGCCAATGCGCTGAAGGGGCCGATGCTCCCGAGGCGGGGCCACGATCGTCCGCCAGCTGCCGGACGCGCGAGCCTGCGACAGGGCCACCTGAGAGAGGCCCCGCTCCATCTCGCGAGCTTCGATCTCCGACCCCACGACGTGGAAAGCGTAGTCCTTGAGGCTCCGGACCCTGATGCCCTCGCCCGGGGGGTCGGTGCAGTTCTGGCAGGACCCGCCGTCGTCCACCTGGGCCGCCGGCAGCGAGAATCGGCCGCGTTCGAACTTGCGATCGACGACGGTAGCGACCCACCAACCGGTGATCGAATCGCGGCGCAGCTCGAAGAGCCCGGCTCCCATCAGCCGGCTCCGACCGCGACCGGGTGAGCCGCGCGCCCCGAAAGCAGCTCCTCGAGAGCGGCGCGCTGGCCGACTGGATCGGCGGCCGAGAAGGGTTCGCCGGCGAGGGGCAACCCGAGCGCGGTGGCGAAGGCCGACGCGAAAGCCGTTGCCGCCCGCGCGACCGATTCGATCGTGGGTTCGGAGGGTTCGCCGAGCTCGCGCGCGATCGAGGTCGATTCGACCCCGGGCATGCCGCAGGCATCGATCAGCTCGAAGTCGGCCAGGCTGACGCTCACGTTCAGCGCGATCCCGTGGTAGCTGACCCCGCGCTCCACGCGAATGCCGACGGCGCCGATCTTTCGGCTCCCGTCGCCGCACCAGCAGCCGGGGTAGCCATCTCTGGGACCGGCCTCGACCCCGAACGACCGGCATGTCTCGGCGAGGGCGGCTTCGAGCGCTCGCACGAGAGGCCGAACGAGCAAGCCCCGGTCCGCCAGGCGCAGGATCGGATATGCCACGAGCTGGCCCGGACCGTGATACGTCACCTCGCCGCCACGCTCTACGCGGATCAACTCCACCCCGCGAGCAGCCAGAGATTCCGAGCTGGCCAGGACGTGCGCGGGGTCACTGTGGCGGCCGAGTGTCAGGACGGGCTCGTGCTCGACCAGCAGCAGCTGATCGCCGACGAGGCCCGTGGCGCGAGCGGTCACGAGCCGATGCTGCAGATCCCAGGCGTCGCGATACGGCGTCCGACCGAGCCACAGCGCGGCGATTAGCGCGGACGACGGAACGGCCTGGGCATGCATATCGAGCTGGTCCTGGGCGCGATGGTCCATGAACGCCACGATACCAGGAGCGGGCCCGGACGCAGCGGCCAAGTCTGGCGCCGGGGCACAGGTCGTTTCGCCCTCGATTGGCCGTTCGTGAGAGCATGCAATGCTGGCGCCGGCCACCGCTGCAGGAGTGCACGATGCTGAAGACCCGCTTGCTCCATCCCGAGATTCTCCGTGCGCTCGGGGAGGCCGGCCACGGCGCCCAGATCCTGATCGCAGACGGCAACTACCCGCTGTCGACGCGCACGAATTCGGCCGCCCACCGTATCTACCTCAACCTGGCACCCGGGAAGCTGACCGTTACGGACGTGCTCCGCGTACTCGTGGATGCCATCTCCATTGAGGCGGCCCACGTCATGGTTCCCGAAACCGGCGACGAGCCCAACGTCTTCGCCGAGTTCCGCCGCCTGTTGCCCAACGTTCCGCTTCAAGCCCTCGGCCGTTTCGAATTCTACGACGCGGCGCGCGGCCCGGACCTCGCCCTCGCGATTTCGACCGGCGAGCAGCGGCTGTATGCCAACCTGCTTCTCACGATCGGGGTAGTGACGCCCGAGTAAGTGGGCCGACCGGTGCGCTCGCGCCCGATCGCACTCGCGGAAGCCGGAAATTCAACCGAGAGCTCCTTCGCTCCTCGGGTCTGATCTGCTGTAACTTTCATTTGGCGTGCTCGGTTGTCATGGGCTCTCCGGCGGTCCCAACTTCTGGGCAGATGCTTAGCGGGCACGGGAGATCAGCATCGGCTTCCTCAAGCGCCTCCTCGGAGGCGGTCGACCAGACACCGGGGCGGAGATTCGGTCGGGGGCCTCCGACGAGGCGGCGTCCGCCTCGTCGGAGAACGTCGCGCCGAGCGAGCCATTCGCGACTCCGCCCGCCCCACAGCCCGCGGTACAGGCCGCCGCGCCCGCGCCACAGCCCGCCGCACCCGCGTCTTGCCCTTACTGCGCGGCCCTGCTGGATCCGCCACCCGAGCGTGGGCGCCTGTGCCCGCGGTGCCGGCGTCGGATCGTCGTTCGGCGGGTCGACGGGAGGCGCGTGCTCCTCACCGAGGAAGCGGTCGAAGTCTTCGAGTCGGAGCGCGACCGCGAGACCAACGAGCGCACCTGGACGAGCGAGCGGCGCGGCTGGCTCGTATTGGCCAAAGGCGTGTCGGCGCCGGCCAACCGGGTCGCTCGACTGGGCGCGGTGCCGCCTTCGGAGGCGGTCGTTACGGCCTCGAAGGACCTGTATCTGGCCGCCGCCGAGCGCGCCGTAAGGACGGCACATAGGGACAAGCGCTGGGACGAGGTGGCGCGGATCAGACGCGCGCAGGCGGCCGCCCTTTACCGCGCTTCCGGGTCCGCCATCCCGCCTTCAGACGAGATCGTGGCACTGCATCGGGCCTGGTCTGAGGCGGCGCTGCGCTCGTTCGCCGGAATCGGGGAGCAGGTCGAGGTGGTCGCCGCCGGCTGCTGCGCCATCTGCGGCCGCGACAACGGGCGAGCCTTCACCATCGCGGCCGAGCTGCGGGCAGAGCGCCTTCCGCATGCGGGCTGCCCGAAGGGCCTGTGTCCGTGCGACTGGTGGCCACTCCCCGGTCCGAAGCCGCGGGTGCGGCGCGTTCGACGCCGAGCCGCGGCGCGCGACCCGGTGGCGCCGGCGGCCGACCCAGCCGCTCAGAACGAGACGGCCGAACCGGCTCGGTGACGCTCGCGCCGCCGTCCGCGCCAGACCGTGACGCGGCCGCGGCCCTGAACTTGCCACGCGCCGTCTCGACCCACGAGGGCGGTCTCCTCGTCCATCCCCACCACGACCGCGCCCTCCGGAGCGGCAAGGACCAGTGGCGCCACGAGCGTCTCGGGGATTGCGTCGTAGTGGGGCACGACCACCAGACCGGGCACCAGGCCGAGCCCGTCTTGCCATCTCAGGGGCGGCTGCAGGAAGCCCCGACCACCCGTCCGGATCTGGTGCCCGCCCAGCACCATGGCCCCGGCCGAGCAACCCGCGATCACCGCTCCACGGGCATGTGCCTCCCGCAGGGCAGCACCCGCTGCACTGTCCCGGAGCATCGCCAGGAGGTGGCCCGGCTTGCCGCCGGATAGGTAGATGAGGTCCGCGTCCGATATTCCCGCGACGGCCACCGGGTCATCGGCCGAGGCGCGGTCCCGGATCAGGACGGGCACAGGCACCGCTCCGAGGGCGGCGAAATGAGCCTCGCCCTGGGCCGCCCAGCGCATGAAGATGGCCTCGCCGTCCGGCCACGAGGCTGTCGGCACGATGGCCGCGCGCGGCCGGTCGCGGCCGGTGGATGCCAGCAGCGCTCGGTCCACCTCGGCCATGGCCTGGGTGAACTCGCCGGAGCCGACGAGCGCGACGATCCCGTTCATGGCGGCTGAGTCTACCGGAGCGGCGCCGCGGGGTACTTTGACGCTCCCGGCCCCCGTGCCCGATCTGACTTAGAGCCTGTGAATGGAATAGACCAACGAGCCGCCGCCAAAGCGTGCCCGGCGTCTGCCATCATCTGCGAGACGCCCTGGCATCGGTCGAAGGAGGCGGTGGATTGGGAACTTGGAGCGTGAGCCTGTTCGGGGACGACCTCGCCTCCGACGTGCGGGCCGACTACCGAGCACCTCTTGTGAAGGGTCTGACTGGGCCCGAGGCGACCGACGCCCTGCTGTCGCGGGGGCTACCTGACGAGGACGAGGCCCCGATCTTATGGATCGCACTCGCCGCAGTCCAAAGCAAGCTCGGACGACTTGAGCCGCGCGTCCGCGACCAGGCGCTCGCTCTTATGGAGACGGACCTCGCTCGTTGGGAAAGCGAAGCTCCGAAGCTCGCCCGCAAGCGGCGTAAGGTGCTCGACGACCTGCGATCTGATCTACTCGGTCCGAGTCGGCCAGAAGTTCGTATCCGGCCGTATCGGCCATTGACGACCGAGTTCTGTGGTGGCGAAGTCATCGCCTTTGAGCGCGACGATGGCCGCATCGCACTTCTCCGAGTCGCCGAGATCGACGAAGGCGACGATGGCGACCGAGTGCCAATGATCGAGGTCCTCGACTGGATCGGGACTGTCGTGCCGGCGCTCGATGAGATCGGCCGCTTGCCACTCCGGGCCGCCGCCCAGGTCAAGAACGCTCCGCCCCGCAGACTCGGGCCCGCGCGGCTCCATCTCGTCAAGATGAAACCGGCGGACCGAAAGCGCGTGCGCGTGCTTGGGAATCTCGAGCGACCCGCTCCGCCGCGAGAGTCCGGCACGGACACGTATCTCTGGTGGGCGAGGCTCGACGAGAATCTTCGCTGGCTGTTTGGCGAGCCGTTCGAGCAAGACGGTCGATAGGACGATTGGCTACGTCGGCTCGACTCGAATCCACCCGAACGTGTAGGCGACCGCGGCGACTTCGAGCCGAGCCTAGTCCGCCGCCACCACGCCGATCGTCAGCAAGACGTTGGAATGACGTCGCGGCTCGCCGGTCGCAATGGCGAGAGCCAGGTCCGGGCCGCCGGCGATGTCGAAGAGCTGGTCCCGGGTGCAAGTCTCGAACGGTACGTCCGGTAGCAGCTCGCGGACCTCAGCGTGGATGGGGGGCACCTCGCCGCTTGCGGGGATCGCCATGACGACCGCCTCGACCGCGATCGTGTCGACCAGGACACGCAGCACGTCGGCAACGGTCAACTGGCCGGGCGCCAGGTTCAGATAGACGCGACGAGCGGACGCGGCGGACCCCGTGAGCATGGGGAAGTTGCTATCGGCGATCAGGATTCGGGAACCGTGGCCGGCCTCAGCCAGTGCCTCCAGAATCTGCGGATGTAGCAAGCGGGTCTTCAGCATCTTGCACCTCTGATGTGTTACTCGATTGCCGGCACGGCCGGACCTGTCCATGCGGCGCTCGCGTCACTCGCCGGCTCCGCCCAAGGGACTTCGCGCGGCGGCCTCGAAGACGGGCTGGAGGCGTGGATACAGATCCGTGTATAGGGCGTACGGAGCCGCCAGGGATCGGGCCCCTGCCTCGCTCGGGCTCTGGATCGGCTCGGCGGCCCAGTCCACCCCGACTTCCGGGCTGGCGTACAGGTCCACGCCGAGACCGGCCAGCACGGCGGCTCCTCGCGCCGCGCCCATACTCGGTGCCAGCTGGAGCCCGATGCCAAGGGAATCGGCGACGATCTGCCGCCACAGCGGGCTCGAAAGCCCGCCGCCGGCTCCCCTCGCGACAGTCGCGACCGCTCCGGCCTCGCGCATCAGGCCCAGACACTCGCGCTGGCTGAACGCAACGCCTTCGAGAATGGCTCGAGCGATGTCGTCCAGGCTCGTGCCCATGTGAAGCCCGTAGAAGACGCCGCGTGCGTTGGGATCGGCATGCGGCGTTCGCTCGCCGCTCAGGTACGGCAGGAACACGACCCCGCCGGCCCCCGGAGCGGCCCGTCCCGCGCGCTCGCCGATCAATTCGTACGCAGCGTCTCCCTGAACCGGCAGCAACGGCGCGAGCAGTTCCCGGAACCAGTGCAATGACCCGCCCGCGGCCATGGTCACCGACATCAGGTGCCAGCGGTTCGGGAGCGCATGGCAGAAGACATGGACCTTTCCGTCCACCGTGCTGGGATACCGGTCGAGCGGGGCGAAGATCACCCCTGAAGTACCGATGGACAGGGTCAGGATTCCGGGGTCGACGGCCCCCAAGCCAACGGCGGCGGCAGCGTTGTCGCCACCGCCGGCAACGACTGGGGTACCTTTCACGAGACCCGTCCAGGCTGCCGCGGCGGCGTTGACGGAGCAGGTGACTTCGTTCCCTTCGACGAGGCGCGGGAGGAGCGTCGGCGCGATGCCCAGCTCGGCGATGACGTCGTCGGCCCAGGCTCGTCGCCGGACATCGAGCAGCAGGGTCCCGGACGCGTCGGACATCTCACTCACGAAGTCGCCCGTGAGTCGGTATCGGATGAAGTCCTTGGTTACCAGCAGATGTGCAGCCCGCGCGTAGACCTCCGGCCAGTTGCGCCGGATCCAGAGGATCTTGGGCGCGGTGAACCCCGCGAGGGCGACATTGCCGGTTCGATCCAGCAGGGTCTCCGCGCCGATCCGCTCGGTGATCTCGATGCACTCATCGCCGGTCCGCTGATCGCACCAGAGCAAGGCGGGGCACAGGACCTTGCCACTCGAATCGAGCACCGCGAGGCTGTGCATCTGACCGGTGAGACCAACGGCCGCCACCGACGCCGGGTCGATCCCGCGGCCCCAGAGCACGGCGAGGGCTTCCCGGAGCGCGTTCCACCACGTCTCGGGGTCCTGTTCCGCCCAACCCGGCCGGGGGCTACGCAGCTCGTACCCGACCGTCGTTTCGTCGACCGTGCGTCCGGCTTCGTCCAGGAGGACCGCCTTGAGGCCGCTCGTGCCGACGTCCACGCCGAGAAGAAGGGGATGCAAGCTCCGGCTATCCATTCGCGGCCAGCCCGGGAACCAGCGGGAAGTCGCTTTGCTGGAACTTCTTGAGCTGCGGATCGTGGTTCATGAAGATCCGGTCTGCGGTGCGGCACATCTTGTCGATCGAAGCGAGTGCCTGCGTGGCGGAGGTCATCCCGCCCGGAGGCGTCGGGGCCGTCAGGTTCTCCATGAAGCAGGCCGCGTCGCCGGCCACGCACAGCAGCCCTTCGGCCGTGCTGACGAGGGTCGACTGATGGCCGGCCGAGTGACCGGGCGTCTCGATCGTCTTGAGGCCGGGCGCAATCTCGAACAGATCCTGATCGATCAGGACGTAGTTCATCACGCTGAGCGGGCCGGCGTTGAAGTCGGCCCGGTAGAGCTTCTTCTGGATCTCGATCGGGTTCTTCGCGTACTCCCATTCGGCCAGCGAGACGTAGAAACGCGCGTTCGGGAGGCGCCAGTTGTTGTCGCAGTGGTCCCAGTGGAGATGCGAGTTGATGACGATGTCGATGTCGTTCGGGCGCCAGCCGAGCTCGGCGAGGCCGGCCTCGAGCGTCTCGTCCTTCTCCTGCCAGACCGGACACATGTAGTGCCAGCGTTCCGGCGTGCTGACGCCGGTATCGATCAGGATCTTGAGACCGTTGCCCTCGACCGCGGCGCCCCAGACCGGGACGTCGACCATCGTGCCTTCGCCCGATTGGAACGTCATGACCGACTTGTCGAGCTTGAGGTTGCCGAGGTTGATGGCCGTGACTTTGTACTGTGGAAGGGCCGCCCGATCGGTCATTTTGCTGCTCCTTGGTTCGTAGTGCGTGCCGGCTCAGCTGGCTATTTCGTCGGTTCCAATGCCCACGAAACGTATTTGGTCTCGAGGAAGAGATCCATCGCGTACTTCCCGCCTTCCCGGCCCAGCCCGGACTCCTTCATGCCACCGAAAGGCGCCTGCGGAATCGAGGGCGCGCCGTCGTTGGCGCCCACGATGCCGTATTCCAGGGCTTCCGCGACCCGCATAAGGCGCGAGGCATCTCGCGTGAAGAAGTAGGCCGCAAGCCCGTACGGCGTATCGTTGGCCATCGCGATTGCCTCCGCCTCCGACTCGAAACGGATGAGCGGCGCGATCGGCCCGAAGGTTTCCTCGTTGTTGATGAGCATCGCGGAAGTTATCCCTTCGATGACGGTAGGCTCGAAGAACCTGTCTGCTAGTGGCGCGGGGGCTGCAAGCCGATAGCCGCCTACTCGGATGCGCGCCCCCTGAGCGACGGCGTCTGCGACGTGCGCCTCGACCTTGGCCATGCCCGCGTCGTCGATCAGCGGGCCGATCTGGACGCCTTCGTCGAGGCCGTTGCCGACGCGGAGCGACATGACGGCCAAGCCTAGAGCCTCGGCGAAACGTTCGTAGATGCCAGCCTGAACGTATATGCGGTTCGCGCAGATGCACGTCTGACCGGCGTTGCGGAACTTCGACGCCACTACGCCGGCAACTGCGACCTCGAGGTCCGCGTCGTCGAAGACCAGGACGGGAGCGTGGCCGCCCAGCTCGAGCTCGATCTTGGTGACGTGGCGCGCGGCCTTCGCCATCAGAGCTTTGCCGACCTCGGTCGATCCGGTGAACGAGACGGCCCGCACTCGGGCATCGGCGAGGAGACTGTCGGCGATCTCGCGGGCGTCGCCGGTGATGACGTTGACGACACCAGCGGGCACCCCGGCTTCGACCGCGAGTTCCGCGAGCGCAAGGGCGGTGAGCGGTGTCGCGGATGCGGGTTTCACGATCATGGTGCAGCCGGTCGCGAGTGCCGGCGCCAGCTTCCGGGTGATCATCGCCGCCGGGAAGTTCCACGGCGTGATCGCCACCGTCACTCCGACAGGCTGGCGCAGGATGAGGATCCGCTTGTCCGGACTCGGAGCCGGGATCGTCTCGCCGTAGACGCGCTTTGCCTCCTCGGCGCTCCATTCGACGAATCCGGCCGCATAAGTGATCTCACCCCGAGCCTCCGATAGGGGCTTGCCCTCCTCGAGGGTCATCAGCCTCGCGAGGCGCATCTCGTCGCGCACCATGAGGTCGAAGAACCGCCGCAGGACCTTCGAGCGCTCGGCGCCGGGGAGCGCCTTCCACGCCGGGAACGCCTTCGCCGCGGCATCCACCGCTTGAGTCGCCTCTGTTGCGCCCATGCGTGGAACGCGCGCGATGAGTTCGTCAGTGGCGGGGTTCCGAACCTCGATCACGCGGCCGTCGAGGGCGCCGCGCCACGCGCCGCCTATCAGGGCCCGATCCTGGGGCGCGGGACCCGAAGTAGCCGCATCGGTCGGTTTCAACTTGCGCTCACTGGTGCGAGCACGGCCTTGCGCGCCACACCCGCAACGAGCTTGTTGAATGCGTCGGTGAACGCCGAGACGACCGATTCCTCCATATCGAGTGCGATCTGGTCGACGTCGATTCCGAGGGTCTTGAACGTGTCGAGAACCACGTCCGCGGAACCGTCGTCCTCGGCCGCCAGCGGGATCCCGTGGATGCGGAACCCATCGACCGGCGCATCCGAGGCGGTGATGGCCGTGCCCGGAATGGCGAGAGCTTCCATATATGTGACGTCGCCGTAGCGGCTGTTCCGCGCCACGACGCCGGCCCACAACGGCCGCTGCGGACGCGCGCCGGCAGCTCTCAGGTGGGCAAACTCCGGACCGTCGAAGAACTCACGGAACCGGCGGGCAATCATCCATGCGCTCGCGATGCTCACTCGTCCCATCACGCTCTTGAGGGTGCCGATCTCTTCCTGGCTGGTCGCCTCGCGGATGCGCCCGAGGAGAATGTCGTCCACCGGAGCGTCGTAGCGGCTCATGAAGACCGATGCGAAAGATGTCAGGTCGAGCGACAACCCCGCAGCCAGGCGTCGTTCGAGGCCGCGGCGGTAGGCCTGGACGACGTTTTCGTACGTCTCGCGCGAGAAGATCACTGTTGCATTCACGTTCGCCCCGTCCGCTACGCAGGCCTCGATCGCGGGGGACGACTCACAGGTTGCCGGGATCTTGAGAGCGAGGTTAGGACGGTCGACGCGCTTGCGCACCTCGCGCGCAGCCTCGATCGTGCCCTCTGCGTCGTGCGCAAGGTGGGGCGGAAGCTCGAGGCTGACGTAGCCGTCGACGTGATTGGTGGCCTCATAGACGGGCCGGAAGACGTCGCACGCGAGCTGGACGTCGTGGGCCCAGAGCTCCATGACGATCCGATCCGCGGGCAAGCCTGCCCGAGACAGTTCCACGATCTCCGAGTCGTACGCGTCGGTGGTCGAGACCGCCTTCTCATAGATGATTGGGTTGGCGGTCTCGCCGGCGATCCCGTCCTTGCGAATCATCTTCGCGAGCCCGCCGGAGAGAATCAGCTCGCGGCCGATGTTGTCATAGCTCACGGCGACGCCGAGGGTCGCGAGATCATGTAGAGCACTCTTGGACATGGTTCTCCTTTTGTGGCCGATGTGGGCCGCGGGCCGGCGCGGTGGCGCGTCAGTCCCCGTCGAAGACGATGGCGACGGGTCGCAGGGGCGAGCCCGAGCCGCCCTTGATCTTGAGTGGGAGCGCCACGAAGAAGCAACGCCCGGGAAGCTCGCCGAGGTTCGTCAAGGCCTCGATGAGCAGAATGCCGTTGGGAAGCCAGTGCTTGTCATGCCCGAACGATGGCGTCACATACTCGCCGTCGCGGATCGGCCAATCGACGGCGATCGTGTCGGAGCCGACGGCGCGGACGCCGCGGGACTTGATCCACAACACCGCCTCCTCGGACAGTCCCGGCGAGTTTTCAGCGTAGTCGCGCCAGCCCGGACCGACCTTGTAGCGAGACTGCCAGCCGTAGTTGAGGAGGGCGATGTCGCCCGGCCCGAGGGGCTGCTCGTGCTCCGCATCGATCCCCTGGAGAGTCGCCGCGTCGACGATGTCGCCCGGGCCCAGCGCGAGTGGCCGGAGGTCGAAGACGCTGGCCGGCGCCATCAGCCGGCCGACTTCGAACGAGTCGATCGTCTGGTCCATCATCGACGAGAAGATGTGGGCCGGGGCGTCCACATGGGCGCCAGTGTGCTCGGCCATGAACAGCGTCTGGCAGAAGTACCCGTCCCGCTCGTGGGTGACGGTGGCATTGATGACGAGCGGCGGGTGCGTCGGCCACATCGGCATGCCGTTCTCGAGCACGGGCGACAAATCCACGATCCGGGCGCCGCTGAGCAGAGCCGTGAACTCCGTGAGTCGGTTCATTCCGCCGCTCCCTGGGGCGCGAACTGCACCTTGCCGGCGAGTCGTTGCTGCTGGGCCGCGAACGCCTCCGGGTGCGCCTCGAGGGGATACGTTCTGATCCCCAGCCGGTCGAGGCCCAGGGCCGGCAGAAGCTCCACGGCACGGTGGTGCGTGAACGGGTTGATGACGGTCCCCAGAATGGTGAGTTCCTTGGCGAACACCTCCTGCGGCCTGATGGCTGCGGTCTCGCCTGGATTCGCGACCCCGAACACGAGGATCGTGCCCTGCCGGGCGGCCAGCGGGATCGCCGACTCCAGGACGCGCGGCGATCCGACTGCCTCGACGATGGAGTCGAAGCCGTCTCCGCCGACGACCTTCAGCGCCTCCGCCTGCCAGCCCTCCGCCAGGGGGTCGACGACTGCGTGCGCACCGAACGTCAACGCCGACTGGCGGCGCGCGGCGTCCGGCTCGAAGACCACGATCGGCGTGAGCCCCGCGAGGCGGAAGAGCGTGACCATGATCAGCCCGGCCGGTCCCGCCCCCCACAAGCCGATAGAGGTGCCGGACCGAGGGGCGAGCCGGTCCATGGCGTGGACGCAGCACGAGAGCGGCTCGGCCAGCGCGCCGATCTTCGGGTCCAGGCCGTCCGGGAGCCGGTATGCGATGCCTTCGGGGATGACCTCGAACTCGGCCATGCCGCCATTCAGATGAACGCCGAACGCCTCCTTGTCGAGACAGAGGTGCTCGCGCCCAAGCCGGCAGTAGCGACACACGCCGCAATAGCGATGAGGCTCCACGGTGACAAGGTCGCCCTCGCGAGCGTTGCGCACACCAGCGCCCACCGCGTCGACGCGACCCGCGACTTCGTGGCCCAGGATGACCGGCGGTCGCGCGCTGAACGTGCCGTCGAGGATGTGGAGGTCGGTGCCGCAGATGCCGACGGCGACGGGGCGGATGCGGATCTCGCCGGGCCCGGGAGTCGGCTGCGGGACGTCCTCCAGGCGGAGGTCGTGGGGACCGTAGAAACGCAACGCTTTCATGAGTTGCCCTCCGACCGATTGGTCAAGGCAGAATGCGCTCGGCGCGAAGCCGGGCGAACCAATACGAAAACATCTGCTCGGTGTCAATGCAGTTGCCGAATCCGGCCTGGCGCAGTTTGACGGTGCTGAGAAAAACCGGATCCGATCGGCTCTTCAGTGGGGAGCCGTCGCGGGTGTACGCGAAGGCATCGTCGGCATACTGGTGCGACAGTCCGAGGATCTCGCGCAACGACAGGGCGCGCAATCCGCGGCGTTGAACGATGCGCTGCCAGATAGCCTCCTGCTCCGGCAGCCAATCCGCCATGGACAGAGGCCGGTCGGGACCCGACTCGACCTCGAGCGCGCGGGCGAACGCGTCCCAAAGGTCGCGCCATTCGAAGACGTCGCCGTTGGTGACGTTGAACGTCTCGTCGCGCGCGGCGGGGGAAGTCGCCGCCCAGTGCAGCGCGTCCGCCAGCAACCGAGAGTCGACCGCTTCCGCGACATAGGGGGCGCCGCCGGGAAACGAGAATGGTCGACCGATCTCCCGACAGAGCGCGGCGTAGACGCCGATGACCGGGATCAGGTTCATTGCGGCTCCGAGGACGCCGCCGAAGATGAACTGCGGACGGAAGATCGTGTACGAGAACTCCGTCTCGCGCGCCGCAGCGAGCAGCAGATCCTCCTGCGCCCAGTAGAAGTTCCCATGGCCAACGCGTGGCTGAGATTCCTTCCCGGGAACCCGCATCTTGCCGATGTGGTAGCCGTACGCCTTCGTTCCCTGCAGGATCGACACGTGCCTGACTGGCGCGCGCGCCACTCGGAGGGCGTCGAGCACGTTGGCGAACATCAGCCGGTTCGTATCTATCTGCTCTCCGTCCACCCATCCGGCGATGAGCTCTGTCTTCTCGAACAGGGCCGCATACACGACGTGCGTGATCGGTCCGGCTCCGCGCACTGCGGCTGCGACGGCGTCCGCGTCACGGAGATCCACGCTCAGGTGCGCGTACCCGTGGCGCTCGGGCAAGTCGGGTCGCCTGCGTGACACGGCCGTGACGTCGAATTCGTCGTCGCGCAGGAAACGTTCGGTCGCGGCATGACCCACGACCCCACTGGCGCCGAGCACCAGGACTCGCTTTCTTTCGACGCTCATCGCGAACTCACGGCCGGCCCGGGCGATCCGAGCCTCAGCGGATGACGATCGGGTTGACGGGCGCACCACTGGCACCCACGACCTTGAGGGGCGCGGCGGTGTAGAGGAACCTCCATCGTCCGTCGCGTGCGCACGCCTCCGCGAGGTCGTCGAGCCAGCAGATCTCCGTGAGGGCGATCCCGAGGTTGCGCATCAGCGCGCAATGGAGAATCAGCGAGACGCCGGTCACGGGATCGTGGCTCTGCTCGGCGGCGACCGTGTCGGTCGCGATGTTCGGGATCTCCATTTCCTGGAACCACTCGACCAGCTCGCGGCTGTAGCTGAGGCCCGGCTCGTTCCAGTCGGCGTAGAACTCTTCGTGAGGGATATCGTAGTAGCGGCCGAGCCAGCCCGTGCGGATGAGCAGGATGTCCCGCTTCTCGATCTCGAAACCCTGCGCGCGGGCCGCGTTCATCAGGTCGAGCTGCGTGAAAGACTCACCTCTGTCGAGTGACTTCTTGCCCCGGTAGCGCGCCATGTCTATGAGGACTCCGCGCCCCACCACGCCCCGCTCCCCGATCGGCAGGACGGACGCCTTGGAGAGGCCCCCGATGGACGTCTTCGCGTCGAAGCCGTTCCACAGGTGCCCGTCGTACCAGCAATGCCCGAGGGCGTCGTACTGGGTCGAGCCCTGAAGGAACATTTCGATCTTGTCGTCCGCCCAGTGGCGGCCGTCGTGCGTCTCGGGAACTTCGCCCCGCAGCCAGAAGCCTTCGTCCATCGTTTGCGTTCGGACCGAAGGCGCGCGGTCCGGCCAGACCGGCTCGGAGTCCGCCCGCCCTTTGCCGATCTGGACCTGCAGAGTGAACACCTCGCCGGTGTGGACACTGGCGACGCCGAGCAGGATCTGCTCGGCTGTGAGGTAGTTGAGGCTGCCGACCTCGTCGTCCGGGCCCCACTTGCCCCAGTTCAAGACCGGGGCGCTGCCGAGAAGCTCGGACATCGTCCGCGGCATCGGCTTGTCCGTCATGTCTGTCTCCTTGTGGCGTCGCGCGGGGTCAGGAAGCCTTTGAGTGCTGGCGCGCCACCGTGCTGAACGAGACCGCTGCGATGAGCAGGACCCCCTGGAAGAAGAACTGGACGTAGGAAGGCACGCCGATGAGGGTCAGCCCGTTGAAGCCGACCGCCACCGTGAGCACGCCGACGACGGTTCCGATGATGTGGAACTGCCCTTCGCGCAAGACCGCCGTGCCGAGGAACGCGGCCGCGAACGCCGTCATCGTGTATCCGTCGCCACCGGTCGGCTGGCCGCTGCCGACGACCGATGCGAGGAGGATGCCGGTGATCGCCGCGCAGAGCGAGCAGATGATGAACGCGGAGGCGGTCGTCCTTATCGTGCCGACGCCCGCAAAGCGCGCCGCCTCGGCGTTGCCGCCGACGGCCTGGATGTTCCGGCCCAGAACGGTGCGATTGAGGAGCGCCCACAGGACTGTGACGACGATGACCATGTAGTAGACGTTCTTGGGGATGCCCATCAGGTTGCCGATGGAGATCTGGTTGAACGCCGGAGCGGCAAAGGCGAACGGCTGAGCGGCGCCACCCGAGAGGAAGTAGTTCAAGCCGACCGCGGCGCTGCCGACGCCGAGCGTCGCGACCAGCGCGTTGACCTTCAGGTAGGCCACCAGGAACGAGTTGCACAGTCCGATCGCCACGCCGACCCCGAGAGCCATGGCGATGGCGAGAGGGATCGGCACGCCGTTGATCATGGCCAGGGAGACCACGATCCCGGACAGGCTCGCCGTGTTGCCGACGCTAAGGTCGAACTGGTTCGAGGCGAGAACCAGCGTGAGCCCGCAGGCGCTGATGGCCGAAAGGGCCGCCTGGTTGAAGATCTGGACGGAGTTGTCCCAGGTCAGGAAGTACTTCGCCATGAGCGAGAACCAGGCGCAGAGCACCACCAGGACCATGATGGCCCCGTACTTGCCGATGAAGAGCGTGACGGCCTGCCCATACGATCGAATCCGAGCCTGCCGAGCGCCGAGCGCCGTAGCGACGTTCTGCATCATGAAGCCTCTTGCTGTCGTTGGTAGCGGTAGATGACCGACAGGATTTCGGCCTCGGTGACACCAGGGCCGGCGAGTTCGGCCACCATTCGTCCCTCGACCATGACGAAGATGCGGTGGCAGAGCACGAGTTCACCAAGCTCGGAGCTCACCACAACGACACCCTTACCCTGGGCCGCGAGGCCCTCGACTGTCCCCCAGATCTGCTGACGAGCTCCCACGTCGACGCCGCGGGTCGGCTCGTCGAGCAGGAGGAAGCGCGAGTCGCGGGACAACCAGCGGCCGAAGACGACCTTCTGCTGATTGCCGCCGGACAAAGTTCGGACGGATTCGGTGGTATTGCGGGCCTTGATGTTGAGCGTCTTAAGCATCGAGCCGGCGACGGATCGCGCCTTACGGTCGTTGATGAACGGGACCGGCCCCGGGAAGCGCATCGCGGCCCAGTTGCCGAGAGAGATGTTCGTGGTGATCGACTCCTCCATGAGGAGCCCCTGCGAGCGGCGCTCCTCCGGAACTAGGGCGACACCCCGGCCCACCGCTTCGCGAACACTGGTCGGATGGTGCGGGCGGCCGTCGAGCAGCATCTGGCCCGACGCGAGGTGCGCCTCGCCAAACACGAGCTTGAGAACTTCGGTTCGCCCTGAGCCGACGAGGCCGGCAAGGCCGACGATCTCGCCGGCGCGGCAGTTGAAGCTCACGTCGCACACCCGGCGGCCGTCGCTCAGATGCTCGGCGGAGAAGACGAGGGCCGCGGCCTCCGAAACACTCGCCGCAGACTCCCGCGCCTCGAGACCGCCGGTGCCGCCGGTGATCCCCTTGAGGAGATCCTCGCGGTTGTAGGCGCCACGCTCGAACCGGGCAGCTACCCGACCGTCGCGGAAGACGGTGACGCGGTCGCTGAGCTCTTCGATCTCGTCGAGGCGGTGGCTGACGTAGGCCACCGTGACGCCGTCGTTCGCGAGCTCGCGGATGATCTGGAAGAGGCGGCGGCACTCGACGTCCGAAAGCGCCGCGGTCGGCTCGTCCATGGCGATGAACCGCACGTCGCGAGCGAGTGCATGACAGATCGCCACGAGCCCGCGCTCGGCGGCGCTCAGCTCGCGTACTGGCTTCTTGAGGCTGAAGGTTATGCCGACGCGATCGGCCACTTCACGCGCGATCTTTGCGCGCTTCCGATCGTCGACAAACCCGAAGCGCGAGGTCCTCTCCAGGCCCAGCGCGATGTTGTCGATCGCCGAGAAGTCCGGCACGAGCGACAGTTCCTGCGGAATGAACGAGAACCCGAGCGCCGCGGCGTCTCGCGGCACGCGGATGTCGGCCTCTGCTCCGTCGACGAGGACTGTGCCGCTGGTCGGCGTGATGATCCCGCCGATGATGTTGAGGAAGGTGGACTTTCCGGCGCCGTTGGCGCCGACGAGACCGTGAACCTCTCCGCGACGGAACGTGAGGCTTACATCCGTGAGCGCCTTCAGGGCACCGAACACGCGGCAGATGTCACGCGCTTCGATGATCGGGGACGCCGGCGCGGCAGCCGCCCCGAGTAGGGATTCCGTCGACGTCTCTTCGCTATTCACGAAGTCTGCCCTGCTTCCGCACTAGTGATTGCTCGCATCGAAGTTGCTACCGAGGCCTCCATCGCGGGTCGACGGTCGACGGCTTGCGAGAGCTTCCTCCCGGTCAGAGTGCTGGACACCCGAACCATGGAGGGAAGCTCTCGCTCGCCAAAAACGCTTCTAGGAAGTCGGACCTACTTCATGACTTCCGGGTGGGCCGCCAGGACAGCGTCGATGTTGTCCTTGGTCACGATGGTGCTCGCAGCCACGACGCCCTGGGGCTTGGTGTTGCCACCCAGCCAGGCCTCGATCAGCTGCCCGTCCTGGCCGCCGATTCCGGGAGCGTCCAGGTAGAGGGTGGCTGCCACTTGACCGGTCTTGATGGCCGGCACGATGGCCTTGGTCAGGTCCCAGGTGAAGATCGGAACGTCGGTTCGTCCCACCTGGTTGAGCGCCGCGACGGCGCCCGAGGAGGAGTCGGCGAAGCAGGACCAGATTGCGAACTTGCCCGCGCTCGCCGGGTGAGCGGCCAGCCACGCGGCGGTCGCGTTCTGGGAGTCAACCACCTGGCCGGGGATCGGGAACTCGTGCTTCGATTCCTTGACGTTCAGGCCGCTCTTGGAGAGCGCGTCCTCGCGGTAGGCGGCCCGGAGCCGGCAAGGAGTGCCGGGCGAGTAGTCGAGCGAGAGGATGTCGGTGATGCCGTTGTCCTTGAGGTACTTGATGAAGACGTCGTTGATTGGCGGGGGCGCGGTGTTGTCGACGGCGCCGGCCATTCCGTCCTGCAGCGGGCTGCCACTGAAGAACACGGGGATCTTCGCGGCGTCAGCCTGGGACATGCACTGCGCCATCTGGTCCTTGTTGAAGGTCACGACCAGGAGCGCGACGACCTGCCGGGTCACGTACTGAGAGCAGATCGTGTTGGCCTGGCCCGGGTCGCCCTTGGGGTCCTGGGTCAGGACCGTGAAGCCGTCCTTCTCCAGGAACGACTGCGCGGCCGTCGCAAAAGTGTTGTCCATCGGCGAGGTGGTGTCGAACCCGACGATGCCCACGGTTCCCGTCGCCTTAGACGGCGCGGTGCTGGTCGATGGAGCGTCAGTCGGTGCAGCGCCCGTCGACGTCGGGGCAGTCGATGCCGGGGCAGTCGTTGCAGCGCTACTGGAACAGGCTGACAAGAGGACGAGACTGGCCACGGACAACCCCGCGACCAGCGATCGGCCTTGCCTGAAATGGGTCATGATCCTCTCCCATAGGTATAGAGGGCGCGCCCGGACGCCTGGTCGACGCCGTCGCATGTGTCGGACTGATTCGGGCCTCGAGGAAGGTTCCGCTGGGCGATCGGGTCTGCCGCGGCTCACGAGCCCTGGGGCGCGAACTGCACCTTGCCAGCGACTCGTTGCTGCTGCGCCACGAGCGCCTCTGCAGGCGCTTCGAGGGGATACGTTCCGATCCCCAGCCGGTCCAGGCCCAGGGCCGGCAGAAGCTCTACAGCGCGGTGGTGAGTGACGGGTTGGGACGGGTCCCAAGAATGGTCAACTCCCTGGCGAACACCTCCTGTGGCTTGATGGCCGCGGTCTTATCGAGATTGCCCCCCGAACACGAGGATCGTCCTGTGCCGGACGGCCAGCGGGATGGCCGACTGCAGTACTGCAGTGTTGTTGGCCGCCATAGTTGGGATTTCTGACGTCGTTGTCAAGATGCAAATCGCATAACCGGCCGGCGCTATGATAGCGCTGTCACTTAGTTTAGGATAGCGCTGTCAGGCGCTTCCGGTCTACCCGCAGAAAGGACCCGTGATCATGGCTCTAGTCGGCGCTCGTGAAGAGGCTGCGGCCGGCATCCGCGACGTCGTCTCGGAGGCGCTGGCAGCGACGGGCGGCGTGCTGCCGCTCGAGCCCGCTTGGGTCGCACGCGAGCTTGCCCCAGCCGGTCGGCGGTTGAATCTGCCCGAGGACAGGTACGACTCGGGAGAGCGCGGCGAGATCTGCGAGCGCTGGCTCGCTTCGACTACGAAGGCCGACAACAGGATCGACGTCGAGGACGAGGGCCTCTCATATCTGGCGATCGAGGGCCAGCGCATCACCCTGAGGGATGCCGTGGCTGCCGCCCCGGTCGAAGTCATGGGAGCCGAGTACGCCCGGACACATTCGGGCCTGGGGCGACTCGCCAAGATCTTCGACTACGGCTCCCGCCTCCCCTATCACATCCACCCTCGGCTCCAGCATGCCGCCAGGGTCGGCCGCAACCCGAAGGAAGAGGCCTATTTCTTCCCCGATGGCGTGGACATGGGCGCACACCCGGAGTCCTTCCTGGGCGTAAACCCCTGGATCGTCGAGGAGGGGCGCCAGGATGTGCTCCTCCCCTACCTCGTCGACTGGAACGGCGATGGGATCCTGCGCCACTCGAGGGCGTGGCTGCTGATGCCCGAGGACGGCTTCCACGTACCGGCGGGCGTCCTCCACGCGCCGGGAACCGCGCTCACGATCGAACTCCAGGAGGATTCGGACACCCTGGCTGTCTTCCAGGCCCTGGTCGCGGGCAAGATCTTGTCGAAGGAACTCCTGTTCAAGGACGTGAGCGACGAGGATCGGGAGCGCGCTGGCGAGAACTACCTGCTCGAATGGGTCGACTGGGAGTTCAACGGCGACCCCCATCTCTACGAGAGGACGCATCTCGGCCCGCGCCTCATCGAGTCGAGCCGCCAGCCGGCTGGCGAGGAGCACTGGATCTACTACAACACGACCAAGTTCAGCGGCAAGAAGCTGACGGTCCGGCCCGGAATGACATACACCGCGGTCGAGAAGGGCGTCTACACCGTCCTGGCCTGGCGGGGCTCCGGAAAGATCGCCGGCCAGCCGATCCGGGGCCAGGACCCGCCCTCCGACGAGGTCCTGATCGCTCACGATCTCGCAACCAAGCCCCATTCGGTCGTCAACACGGGCAGGGAAGATCTCGTCCTGCTCAAGTTCTTCGGCCGCGACGTGAACCCCGACGTTCCGTTCATCGGCCGCTGACGGCAGAGGCTCGCAGTCAGGCTCGCGGTCAGGCCGGGACGCCGCCGAAGCCTTCGTGGGGGCCGCAGGAATCCCGGATCATGACGTCGACCGGCAGCGTCACGGCACGAGGCGGACCGGACTCCAGACCCTCGATGCGGTCGATCAGGAGTGTCGCTGCGCTCATCCCGAGGTCGATCGACGGCTGGCGAACCATGGTCAGGCGCGGACGCACGACGTCGCTTAGCTCGAAATCGTCGAAGCCGATCACGGCGAGGTCGTCAGGTACGGAGATACCGAGCCTTCCCAGCGCTCCGAGCACGCCGACGGTGACCCGGTTATTGACGCAGCAGATGGAATCCGGCGGCTCTGGCTCCGACATCAGCTCGACGGTGGCGGCAGCCGCGCCCTCGACCGTCGGATCGATCATCCTGATCATCTCGGGGATGCCCGCCGCCGCCATCGCGAGGCGGTAGCCCTGCAGGCGCATCGCATAGGTATAGATGTCCAGCGACCCGCTCAGGAGGGCAATTCGACGGCGGCCGTGCGCAATGAGGTGCTCGGTCATGGCCCGCGCGCCGGCCTCGTTCTCGACGAGCACGCAGTCGCTGTCGAGGCCTGTCAGGGGACGGTCCAGGGCGACGATGGGAAGGCCCCGGCTTCGCTCGCTCTCGAGGTACGAATGATCTCCAGCTGCCGGGACCAGCAGCAGACCCGCTATCCGCTGGCGTACGAGAAGCTCGACGTACTCGCGCTCGGCCTGCAGGCCCTCATCCGAAGCGCTGAGAACCACTGAGTAGCCTCGTTGCCTGGCGACCCGGGCCACACCCTGGGCGCAGGAGGCGTAGAAGGGGTTGGAGATGTCCGCGATCACCAGCCCGATCGTGCGCGTCGTCCCAAGCTTGAGGGTTCTCGCGAGATCGTTGCTGCGATACCCCAGCCGCGTGATGGCGTCCTTGACGCGGCTTCTGACCTGTGGGCGAACGTACCGCTCGTCATTCAACACTCGTGAGGCTGTCTTCAGCGAGACGTTGGCCTCCCTGGCCACGTCCTTGAGAGTCGGTCTGTTCAGACTGCCCTCGTTCTGCCGGTCCATTACGCCACCCCAGGTTTGAAGATCACATCGACCTCGACTGACGAACCGGCAGGCAGCCGCTGCCGGGAGCTGGAAGACGCGAACGGAGTATAGGTCGGCCCCGTTCGGTGAAACACTTCCGAGCCGCTCGGTGGCTCGCGCGGCTCGCGCGGGTCGCGCCGCGGGGCCTGCCGAGCCGATCGTTATCGATCGATCGCCCAGATCTCCCGGTTCACCAGGTTCTCGAGCACTTCCTGGCGACCGGAGGCCGGCTGAGGGTCGATTTCACCGTCGCTGACGCGCTGCGAAATCGCCTCGAGCGAAACCTCTCCCGACAGGATCGACCGGCCCAGGTCTTCCGACCAGCCCTTGTAGCGCTCCTCGCGGAGACGGTCCAGGTCTCCCCGCTCGATCATCGCCGCCGCGACGAGGAGCGATCGGGCGACCGTATCGATCCCGCCGACGTGCGCATGGAATAGATCGGTACGATCCAGACTCTGGCGACGGAGCTTGGTGTCGAAGTTGAAGCCGCCGTCGGTCAGCCCGCCCGCTCGCACGATCTCGTACACGGCCAGCGACAACTCGTCCACCGAGTTCGGGAATTGATCGGTGTCCCAGCCGCTCTGGTAGTCGCCACGGTTGGCGTCGATGCTGCCCAGGATTCCGTGGGAGGTCGCGTACGTCACCTCGTGATGGAAGCTGTGCCCAGCCAGGGTGGCGTGGTTCACCTCGAGGTTCAGCCGAAACTCGGTGTCGAGGTGGTGGCGGGCCAGGAAGCCGTGAACGGTGGCGGCGTCGAAGTCGTACTGGTGCTTCGTCGGCTCCTGCGGCTTCGGCTCGATCAGGAGCGGGCCATTGAAGCCGATCCGGTGCTTGTGTTCCGCCACCAATGCCATGAAGCGGGCGAGCTGGTTTTCCTCGCGGACCATGTCCGTGTTGAGCAGCGTGTCGTAGCCTTCCCTGCCGCCCCAGAGGACGTAGTTGGCGCCGCCGAGCCTGTGAGTGGCCTCCAGCGCCGCCTTGACCTGGGCCGCGGCAAAGGCGAAGACGTCGGGATCGGGATTGGTGGCCGCCCCGGCCGCATATCGAGGATGGCCGAAGAGGTTGGCCGTTCCCCAGAGCAGCTTCACGCCCGTTCGGGCCATGTGGGCTTCAGCCTCGCCCACCATCGCGTCGAGGTTCGCCTGTGTCTCGGCGAAGGTGCGCCCCTCCGGGGCGATGTCGCGATCGTGGAACGTGTAGAACGGGACGCCCAGCTTGGAGATGAACTCGAACGCAGCGCTCAGCTTCGCCCGAGCCGCCGCCAGCGGGTCCGCGCCGTCATCGAGCCACGGGCGATCCCACGTACCGGAGCCGAACATATCGGCGCCGGGCGAGGCGAACGAGTGCCACATGCAGACCGCGATCCGGAGGTGATCCTCCATCCTCTTGCCGAGGACCACGCGATCGCGATCGTAGACCCTGAACGACAGCGGGTCGGTGGCGGCGAGCCCTCCGAAAGCGATGGGGCCCGGTACCTGGGGGAAGAACTCACCATCCATATCCGATGCTCCTGTGCCCAGTGGCTCTGTCACGGACGACGCGATCGCGGGTTGACGACGTGAGTGTACACGTTCTGACAGCGCAGTCACAATGGCTATCCTTCGGCACCCAAACCGGCGCGGGACACCGCCGACGGGCAGTCATACGCACCTGGAGCCGTGCAGCGCCAGGCTGATACCTCTGCGCGCGACCTCACATTCCGTGTGGGTACAATCGCGCCACCCATCGACCAGTGCGTCAGGAGTGTTCGAAACGTGCACGTCGTCCACATTCCCAAGAACCACCTGATACTCATCGCCGGCCTGGTCTGGTGCGCCGCGGGCGCGATGGTCTGCATGATCGGGCTGCCCCTGGAGTTCGGGCTGGCGCCCTCGCACCCGATCCTCTTCCCGCTCGCCGTAATGATCTTCCTCGTGTTCTACTTCTTCGTCTTCTCCCGGCTCGTCGCGAAGCACACCGGTCGAATCCGCGCGCGGGCGGAGGATCGGCTCCCCTTCTGGCACTTCTTCAACGCCTCGTCCTGGGCGGTGATGGCACTGATGATGGGCGGCGGCATGGCACTCCGCCTCTCGCACGTGATACCGGACTGGATGATCGCCTTCTTCTACAGCGGGCTTGGCGTGGCGCTCTTCCTGTGCGGCGTTCGCTTCCTGGGCATCTTCGCGCGCAAGGACGTGCTCACCCTCACACTCGAGCGGCTCCGCTCCGACACCTGACAGCACCGGCACCGCGGGCGGCACTCCTGGCGGTTAGCATCTCGTAGTCGAGGACAGCCTCCGGCGACTCGCCCACCTCGACACGAACAGGCCGGTGCCGCGGATAAGCAGTACGTGAGCGCGGCGCCGCGTGATCCAGGGCCTACGTGACCGAAGGGTCTCGGCCAGCCCCCTCCGCCCCTCTCGCGCGATCTGCTATAACTCACCTTGCTCCCAGCGGGAGTAACTCAGTTGGCAGAGTGTCTGCTTCCCAAGCAGAGTCGCGCCGCCCTCCTACCCGACCTCCGTCGAGCTTTCCCGTCCCATTTACGCTGTCTAGATGTGATCTCCAGGGAGGTTGTCGAGACAACGTCGAGCGGTGAGCGACCGCAAAGTGCGGTGTGGGGTCGCGTTGAGACCGCAGCCGTGGTCGAGGGCTTTACCTTTCAGTGTGTCTCCGACGCGTCGAAGAACGTCGGGATCGAGAAGCCCGCAAGATCCTGCAGCACGGTGATGAGGGCGGAGTGGTCGAGTTCTCCGCGCCCAGAAGCCAGCATGGAGAGCATGAGTTGCTCGACCTGGCTGGCAGCAGGGAGGGGAACGGCGTTGGCCCTGGCGAGTTCCATCGCATTCTTCAGGTCTTTGAGGTGCAGTCGAATGCGGAAGCCGGGCTCGAAATTGCCCCCGATCATGTTCTCCCGTCTCATCTCCAGAACTCGAGTGGCCGCCAGACCGCCTTGCAGGACATCAGCGATTAGGTTCGGATCCACGCCCGCCTTCGCGCCAAGCACGAGCGCCTCGGCGACAGCCTCGATGACGACGGCAACGACTACCTGGTTGCAGACCTTCACGACCTGCCCGGATCCAGGGGGTCCGACGTGGGTCACCGTCTTGCCCATCGTGGACAAGATTGGGAGCGCCCGAGCGTAAGCCTCGTCCGAGCCGCCAACCATGATCGAAAGAGTCCCGGCAATCGCGCCCTTGTCACCTCCGCTCACCGGCGCGTCGAGCATTTCTGCCCCCGCTGCCGAGGCACGCTGGGCCAGATCGCGCGAGACGGCGGGATCTATCGAACTCATGTCGATCACGAGCCAGTCGGGCCTCAGCGCCTCGAAGGCACCGTTGGCCCCCAGATAGACCTCGAGCACCTGAGGCGAGTCGGGCAGCATGGTGATCAGCACGTCCACGGCGCCCGCGACCTCGCGTGGTGAGGACGCCGAAACGCCGCCAGCCGACACGATGTCGGCGACCCCGAGTGGGTTGACGTCGTAGACGGTCAACTGGTAGCCGGCACTCAGTAGGTTCAGCCCCATGGGTCGACCCATGATGCCGACCCCGATGAGACCGATCCGCGGCAGAGAGCCCATTCTGTTTCCTCCTGACACAGCTTCGGTAGAGGTGCTACTTCCGTGGAGCCACGGGCCCGCGGGGAGCCCGAGCCGGACGCCGGCGGCCTCGACGCGGCCGGAGTCCGGGGAACGCCCGTTCGGCGTCACACTCGCTAGTCAACGTTGCGCAGCAGCACTTCCTCTACGAAGTCGTCCTCCAATGACGAGACCTGCAGGGCGACCAAGTCGTCGGCCTTCTTCTCCAGAGCCTGCACCCGAATCTTGCGCGCGAAGCCCGCAACGAGGGGAAAGTAGTTGTCACTCAGGATCAACCCGTCGGCGCCCTCGATCTGCACCATCTTCGACACCCCGTTCGTGGTCAACTCCAGTTCCCACTCGCCGTCGCCTGCTCGGCGAGCGCGGGTCGTGACCCGGGAGTTAGGCGTGGCGAGCTCCGCCAGGGGGCACAACAGGAGCATCTCATCCGAAACCGGCACGCCGTTGACGGAAAGCCTCGCGAACAAGGCCTCGCGGTTCCTGTCAACGACGTTCTGGTAGTAGCCGGCCAGATCGAGCAACCGCAACTCGGTGTCGGCGGGGATCTCCATCGTGTCGGTCCACCGCTTCACAATCTCGCCACTGACGTTGACGTGAACTACCTCGAGTTCCACGTTCACGGCGACGCGTGACAGATTGGAGGCCACGACCCTGATGTCATCGACGTCCCGATAGGCCCCGACCACCACGTCCCGGTACAGACGCGCAACGACGTAGTGGCTCATGAGCGGACGCAGCCGATAGTCCACGGCACCGAACTGGAACAGCGGGCCGCCTTTGTTGAAAGACCAGTAGACGATCCCCCGACACGAACTACTCCGCAAACGGAAGTTCGATAGCGCATGGTGGTCGGCCATGGCCTGTTCTATCTCGAGGCCTCTGATGTACTGCCTGAGTCCGCCGGCATTGTGGTACCCCGTGTACGGGAACCGTGTGAAAAGGGCCAGTCCGGTTCGCGCCGCCCACTTGTCGGGCCAGCCCAGGCCTGAGAAATCGCCTACGTCGAGGTCCATGACCTCCTTTAGCGTCTCGGGCCGCGAATATGTCTCTTGTCCCCAGCACGTCTCCGTGACGAACAGCGGGTCTTTGGTAGAGTTGAAGAAGTTGCCCCAGATATGGCCCTCGCCGCGCACCGGCGACTGAGACCAGGTCCCACCGTGGGGCGAGTTGTCGATATAAGGGACGCCCGGCTGGAGCTCGTCGATGAGCGCGGGAATCGTCTCCGTGACCAGGGACTCGCCGTAGAAGCGGTCGAGCGTGTCCCTCCACCCGTACTCGTCCCAACCTTCGCGCTGCTCGTTGCCTCCGCACAGCATCACGAGACTGGGATGCCGCCGCATCTGAATGACGACCCCGCGGGCCTCCTCACGGAATTCGGCCACGAAGTCGCTGTCGTAGTCCGGGTAGATGTTGCTGTGCAGATAGAAGTCCTGCCAGATCATCAGCCCGCGGCGATCGCACTCCTCGTAGAAGGCCTCGGACTCGCTGGCGCCACCGCCCCACATCCTGACGAGGTTGTTGTTTCCGTTCTCGAACAGGGCGAAGACACGCTCGTAAGCCTGCGCGTCGCCGTGGACTTTCAGGTAGTCGATCGGAATGTAGTTGGTACCGCGTACATAGATCCGCGCGCCATTGACGATCAGCTCGAAGGTCGGGCGGCCCGACGGCTTGCTCTCCAGCAGCTCCACCGTGCGGATGCCCACATTCGTCTCGACCGTATCCACAACTGCGCCGTCCTGGCTCACCGCCACCTTCAGTGAGTAGAGGCTCGGGTCGCCGTATCCGCGCGGCCACCACGGCCTGGGGTTCCCGATCTCGAGAGCGAGGCGGACTTCGGCGGCCGGGGCGGATCCTGCGACCGAGGCTCGCGCGCTGGCGATGACGACGCTGGGGTTCGAGGGATCTAGCAACGTGACCTCGACCTCACACTTCCCCACGGCGTCCCGCATGTCGAGGCTGACGATGCTTTCGAGGGTCGCCGATTCGTCGCGCAATGAGATCGTCTTGGTGAAGACGTCGACAATCTCCACGGGCGACAAGGCCAGCAGGCGCACGGGTCGGTAGATACCAATGCCCAGGACCCCTGTCCCCACGTTGAGGAGGCTGCTCGCGCCGCTGTAGAAGCTGCGCTGGTAACGACGAAGGAGAGACTTGCCGAGCTTGCCTTCGACACCGTCCGTGTGACCGAGCCGCCGGCGCGCTTCAGGGATCTTGTCGACGATCATCGATCCGTGGGCCTTTACGTGGACGATGAGCTCGTTTCCGCTCTGCCGCAGCTGCTCCGGCTTGACCTCGAATCGGTATTTCCGATAGGCATTGCCGGTGCTTCCGATTCGGCTGCCGTTCAGCCATACGTCGGAGAAGGTGTCGATGCCGTCGAACTCGAGCGCCCAACGCGTCGCCGGGCCACTGACGTCGGCGTCGAAAGTGGTTCTGTAGATCCAGTCGGTGCCCGAAACCCAATGCGCCTCTGCCGCGGATTCCGAACCCTCGTAGGGGTTCCTCACCCGGCCGTCGCGAACGAGGTCGTACTGTATGACTCCAGGTACCGTCGCATCGAACCAGGACGCACCCGGATCATGAGCGACGTCGATCGGACTGTGACGCTGCGGGGCCTCGAATTGGCTGGCGCGCCATGGTCCGATCAGTAGTTGTTCGGTTGTCACAATGTTCACTGTCCTGTTCGGAAGCGTTCTGCTTCTGAAAGCGTTCTGCGGGTCTTCCTAGCGCGTGTACAGATCACCGGGCATCAGCCGGTTGAGCAGCTCTTCGCCGGCACGATAGCGGCGAGCGTTCTCCGCGATGATGTCCAGCGAGCGGGCGGTAAGATCAGGCATCTCCGCAGTGACGTGATGGGTCATGATCGTGTTGGGCGCGTCCCAGATGGGAGCATCGGCGGGCAGCGGCTCCTGCTCGAAGACATCGAGCCCAGCCCCGGCGATCGTCCCCGCGTGAAGCGCTGCCACGAGTGCCGCCTCGTTGACGACGCTGCCTCTCGCGATATTGATGAGGTAGCCAGTCGGCTTCATGATCGAGAGTTCGCGTGCGCCGATCAAGTGGTAGGTCTCGTTGGTGAGCCTGATCGACAGAACCACGAAATCGCTCTGCGACAACAACTGGTCGATCGAGTCGCCGGCCGCCCCATCGTAATACTCGTCAACACAGCGTGTGTTCGCTTGCTTCGCTCCGGAGTCGTAACCAAGCACACGCATGCCGCAGGCCTTACCGAGCAAAGCCACTTCCTGCCCCGTGTAGCCCAAGCCGATGATGCCGAGGGTCTTGCCATAGAGCCCCCGGCGATCCTCATAGCCGGGGAGTCCACGCCAGAGGTGTTTGGCCTTGACCTCTACGAGCCCGGGCGCGTCATAGGTCAGCCCGAGAGCAAAGAAGAATACGTGCTGCGCCAGCGCGGGTGCGGCACGGCCGGCAGAGGCCGTCACAATCAGATCCGTGCGGGCAACGACCCACGGTTTCGCACTGCCGTTGAGGCCCGCGTGGTCGCAGTGAATCCATGCGAGTCGAGGTGCGTCCCTGAACCGGTCGTCGAGATCGGCCCTGAGAACCGCGACATCCGCAGTCAGCAGGGCGGCGGCGATGCCTTCGCTGTCGTCCGGCGAAATCCGAACAACCGGTGCGGGGGCGAAAATCTCTTGCAACCTTTCGAAATGCCACCCCTCGTAACTCACGGTGGCAAGCACCGATGCAATCTCTCTGGCACTCATGGCGACCTATGCTCCTTATTTGCTGTGATGGCTGATGGAGTGCTCGCCGCTGGGCCGGAGGCGAACCGAGCGTCGGCACTCGACGCCTGAGCGGTTGTGGGCCTCGTCATCGCCGCATGCCGGGGCCTCGTGCTGAGCCTCCCGGGCGCCGCGACATCGCCATCGTCGCCGCCATCGTCGCTGCCATCGTCGCCGCCGGGCGCGTCCGAAGATCGAGCGGCGGGTTGCCCAACCTAGCCACGTGGAGGAGCCTGCGCTATCGGACCTTCTCCAGTAGATCCGAGACGCGTCCGTTCATTGGCCCGCGCCCGCGAGAGACGTTCCACCAACACGCTCGGAGACGACTCGAGCAGTGATCGCGTGTAATCGGATTTGGGACGCGTGTAGACGTCCTCCGTCTCCCCGAACTCCACGACCCTGCCGGCGGACATGACGATCACACGATCGGCCACAACACGCACGAGGGCCAGGTCGTGAGAGATGAAGAGGTATGTCAATCCAAGCTCTTCCTGCAACGTCATCAGGAGCTTGATCACCTGCGCCTGGATCGAGACGTCGAGCGACGAAACAGGTTCGTCAAGCACGAGGGTCTCGGGCGACAACGCGAGCGCCCGCGCAATCGCAACGCGCTGGCGTTCACCGCCGGAAAGCCGCGCGGGGTACATTCGGGCGTAGGCCGACGGAAGTCCGACCTGCTCGAGCAGTTGATCCACTCGGTGTCGATAGTTCTGCGGACGCTCGACGCCCCGGTGAATCCGCCAACCCTCCGAGACGATCTCGAAGATCGTATGCGTCGGGTGTAGCGATGAGTACGGGTCCTGGAAGATCATCTGCAAGTGGCGGCGTACGTCTCGCATCTGCCGAGCATGCAGCTTGGTCAGGTCGCGCCCTTGATAGAGAACAGACCCCGAAGTCGGCTCGATGAGATTCAGCAGCATGCGTGCCAGCGTGGACTTCCCAGAACCGGATTCGCCGACCACAGCCAAGGTCTCACCTTTGCGGAGATCGAAACTCACGTTGTCGACGGCCAGTGTCTTCCGGTCCGCTTTGTGCCTGCTGAAAGCGCCTCCGCCAGAGAACTCTTTGCTCAGGGAGACGGCCTGCAGAATAGTCTCGCCCTCCGCGACTTCTAACGATCGGTCAACGCGGGCCACTATGCACATCCTCGGCAAAGAAACAACGCGACCTCTGCTGCCCGACGGTCACATACGGGGGATCGCTGGCGATGCATTCCGGCTGAGCGATCGGGCAGCGGGGCGCGAATGGGCATCCGTGCAATTTGCGCACATTCTCGGGCGGGCTGCCGCCGATCGGCTTCAACTTCCGCCAGTCGTCGACGAGGCCCGGTTGAGACATCAACAAAGCACGTGTATAGGGGTGCGCAGACGCTGCCACGAGGTCGCCGACCGGCCCCTCTTCGACAACTTGACCCGCGTACATGACGATGACTCGGTCTGCAATGAGCTGGGCGACGCTGATGTCGTGCGTAACGAAAATCATTGCCATCCCAGCGGATTTCCGAAGCCCTGCAAGGAGCCTCAGGATGCCCGCCTGAACGGTCACGTCCAGGGCGGTGGTGGGCTCGTCGGCGATAAGCAATCGAGGCTTGAGCGCAATTCCCATCGCGATGCAGATGCGCTGCCGCATTCCGCCCGAGAACTGGTGGGGATAATCGTGCAAACGCTCGGCGCCGTTCGGGATGCCTACCTCACGCATGAGGCGTACCGCCTCGGCTTGGGCGGCCTTGGATGAGGACTTCGCGCGGACGCGGAGAATCTCCGTGAGCTGTGAGCCGACCGTATAGACGGGGTTCAGCGAGTCCAGAGAGTCCTGGAAAACCATCGCTATGCCCTTGCCGCGGACTTTCTCAAAGTGCCGCTCATCGGCGCCCGCGATCTCATGGCCCTCGAAGACGATGCTGCCTGTCACCCTTCCCGGTGGTGAGGGCACGAGCCCCATCAGGGCCCGACTCGTGACTGACTTTCCCGAGCCGCTCTCGCCGAGTACGGCAAGCACCTCGCCCGCCCGCAAGGTGAAGTTCAGGTTCCGCACCGCATAGATGTGGCCTCGCTCACTCTGAAAGTCGACGCTGAGGTTCTCCACTCGGAGCAACACCTCAGGCGATGCGGCGACGTCCGGCTGAGCGGCCTCTTCTTCCTCTATCAGGCTCATTTGTCAACAGGCTCTCTGTTTCGCTTGGGCATGATCTTTGCCACCAGGCGACCACTCTGGTTCGGATCGCCCATTGCTCGCACCCAGTTGGCCAGAAGGTTGCCGGCCAAGGCCGTCAGGGCGATGGCGACGCCGGGGAAGACCGTCAGCCACCACGCGACGGTCAGGTAACTGCGACCGTCTGCGACGAGCGTTCCCCAGTCGACATCCGGCCGCTGGAGCCCGAGGCCCAGGAAGCTGAGACCGGCCGCTGCCAGGATCACGCCTGCAAGTTCGAGCATGGCGAGCGTGAGTACGGTCGGCAGCACAAGCGGCGCAATGTCATTGACGATGATCCGGCGGGAGCTGGCCCCCAGGGATCGCGAGGCTTCGACGAACGTCCGCTCCCGGAGAGAACGCGTCTGGGCCTCCGCCGTGCGCATGTACACCGGCAGCCGAGATAGAGCCAGCACTATCACGAGGTTGACGATGCTCGTCCCCAGGACGAAGAGAACCGCGAGCGCCAGGAGGAGAGTCGGCAGGGCGACGATCACGTCCGCGAGGCGCATCAACGACGCGTCAACCCACCCTCCGGCATAGCCGCAGAGCATGCCGATCGCCGAACCGATGGTGGCCGAAACGACCACCACTCCTCCGGCGATCAGGAAGGACGTGCGCGTGCCGACGATCAGCTGGCCGAGTTCGCTGCGGCCCAAACCGTCTGCACCGAGCACGTTGAGCCAACCGTGGTCCAGGGAGAACGGGGCCAGGAACCGAAGCTCGAGATTCTGCACGTTGGCCGCAGTCTCGAATAGCGGAGCGATCGTGAGGGCGACCACGACCAACGACACGAGCCAGATCGCCGCACTGAGCTGCACGGGCATCTTGAGCAAGACCCGCAGGCGCACCCATTTGAGCGTGCCCGACTTCGTGTCGAAATTGCCTCCCAACGTGGGGTCGCTAAGTAATCCCGCCGCCGTTGAGTCGTCGACTATGAGGCCCGGCGTCAGGTCGTGCAGGTTCTTCATGAAACTCGGATCCTCGGGTCAACGAACGAATAGGTGAGATCGAGGACGAGATTGAGGAGGAGGATGGACACACCTACCAGGAAGACTCCCGCCTGGAGGACCGAGAAGTCGCGGTTTCCAACGGAGGCGACCATGACGGCACCGATTCCGGGCCAGGCGAAGATGATGCTGACGATAACCGTGCCGTTGAACAGTTTCGCCGCCTGGTTGCCGGCCACCGGGATGATCGGCAGCGCAGCGTTCTTGAGAGCGTGGCGGAACGTGAGACGCCACTTCGAGTATCCGCGGGCGCGCGCGCTCTGAATGTAGCCGGCGCTCAGCGAGTCAACCATCGCGCCACGAGCCACTTGCGCGAGACTCCCGATTGGCGCGATCGCCAGGATCGCCACCGGCAAGACCCACGACGAGAGACCGGACTGCCCGGACGTCGGCAGGATGCGGAGTTGGACAGAGAAGAACAGAACTCCCATCAGGGCGAGCCAGAAATCGGGGAAGCTGCCGGCGCCGAGGGTCACGATCGTGATCGCCTTGTCGGCTGCGCCGAACGGCTTCATTGCGGCGATGCATCCGAGAGTGACCCCGATCACCGTCGAGATGAACAGGGCGATCACCGAAATCACGATCGTGTCGGGGAAGGCATCCATGATCACCGTGCCCGCCGGGCGCCCGTCGACCAGCGACGGGCCAAAGTCGAGCCGGAGAACGCTGAGGATGAAATTGAAGAACTGCTGGTAAAACGGCAGGTCGTAACCGTGCTGCCTGTTGAACAGGTCGATGGTCGATTGCGGAGCGCCTTCTGGTAGGTAGAGGCGCGCGGGACTGCCGCTGAGAAAGGCCAGAATAAAGACAGCGAACGTCAAGCCTATCAAGGCCAGCGCGCTGTACAGCAGTCGCTTTCTAAGAAACGCCCACACGGCGGTCTGCCTCTACGTTGCTAGGTCAGAAAGTCACGGGGAGTGGCAGGAGCCCGCCGCCGTGAGGCACAACTGGTCCGAAGCATTGGGAGGTCCCTGGCACACGATTCGGTGCCATCAGCTTGCTCCTTAGGCACGACGCCCGACGGTCGCGATGGTCTCTCGGGCCGCCGTGGAAGCCGGCGTACGGTCCGCACTGCAGGGTGGCGGCCCGTCTTGGCTCGTAAGCATTGTGCTCCGCAGACACCGCGCCTGCGCTCGGGGTTCGAGCACAGGCGCGGGTCAGATTCCGTTGTCGAGGTCGGGGTTCAAACGCCAAGCCTGAACTCCGGTAGTGCTTTCAGACAGGCAAGATCGCCTGCCTGCTTGGCCCGGCCGGCCGGGCGGTGCTTACTTGAAGGTGACGTCCTCCAACGGGAACCTGAACTTGGAGTTCAGTATGTCCGGTGTTACCGAGATGCGCTTCGACACGAGCCACAGACCCGTGAGATTGGCCACGGGGACGATCGTCACGCCCGCGATGTATTCGAGGCTTGCGGCCTGCTGGAACAGGCTCGCCCGTTCGCTACCAGCCGCGGCAAGTCCCTTCGTAAACAGTGCGTCGAACGCCGGGTCGCTGAGCGATGCACAGCAGCCGGCGGTCGACATGTAGGACGTGAAGCTCGATGAAGCATCACCAGACGTATTGTCATGCTTGAAACCGAGAATAGTCGGCGTCTGCCCGGGCGGGAAGGGCTTGAAGAGCAGTTTCTTCCACTCCTCCGCGTCAACGATCCTGAGCTTGACCGTGAAACCGGCTTGCTGCAGATTCTGTTGAACGGCCTGCTCGACCTCGTCCGAGCCCGGGAACTGGGCAAGCATGCCAACCAGGTCGATCGGAGTATCGGTGGCAACTCCGTCCGCCTTCGCCGCCGCCAGGAGCGACTTGGCCTTTTCGATGTCGAAGGTCGGCGCCTTGTAGTCGGGAACGAAGCCGTTGTTCGTGGACACCACGAGCTGGTCGGCCGGAGTTCCGGTCAGACTGAGCAGGGACTTTGTGATCGACGCCTTGTCGATCGCATACTCGACGGCCTGGCGGACGCGAATGTCCGTGAATGGCGCGCTTTGGATGGGCAGCCGGTAACCGAAGACCGAGCCCAGGGGAACCACTTTGGTCTGGCTGTCGCCCGTTGCATCCTGAGCCGCGATGTTGGTCGCGATGTCCGCCTCGCCGGTCTTGACGACGGCGGCTCGGACGCTGTTGTCCGGGCGGAAGATGACCTTGGCGCTCGTCACTGCCGGCTTGGTGCCCCAGTAGCCGTCCCACCGATTGATCACGAAGGACTGGCCGATCGTGTTCGTGCCCCAGGTGTACGGACCGGTGCCGATCGGCTTGTCCGTCAACTTGTCTGCAGGGGTGTTGGGCGACACGAGGTCGATGTACGACAACTCGCGATCGAGGATCGGGTCGGGAACGTTAGTCGTGATCTGCAGCTCGGTAGTGCTGATCGCCGTGGGCGTGAGCTTGATGCCGGCGCCGACCTTGGCGGTGTCCGAGCAGGCGATCTTCGTGTTGTTCAGCGAGCGGTTGATGCCGAATACGGCTGCGGCGGCATCGAACTTCGCACCGTCATGGAAAGTGACGCCGTCACGAAGGGTGAATGTCCAGGTGGTCGGATTCGTCTGCTTCCATGCGGTCGCCAGCAACGGCGTGACGGCGAGCGTGGTCGGATCGAGGTCGGTAAGCGACTGGATCACGTTGTGACGAAGGACCAGCGGGCCGCCATTCTCGGAGTCGCAGGGTTCGAGATCCAATGCCGCACCCTGAGCCTGCGGGATGGCAATGACGATGTCGTGGTTTCCGGATGAACTGGGGTTCGCCGACGTTTGACTGCTGGAACTCGAACTCGTACCGACGCTGGCGGTAGGCGACTGTTGAGTATTGGAACAGCCTGTCAGGGCTAGAGCAAGAATTGCCCCTAAAACGGGCAGGGCGCGTGTGGGCCCCAAGCGCGCAGTATGCATTTATCCCTTCCTTCTTGAGGTCTGGGCTGGCCGAAAAGGATAGTTCTGTGATAGCAAGGTCGAGAGTTGTGGATGAGCCCGGGTCAGGACCGGCGTCGTCGTAGATGTCAGATCCTCTGACCTCCCTTCTTCACGCTCCTGGATCTGACCGATCCCAACGTTTCTGCCGGCTGGCTGGCCTCTTTGCCGGAAAATGCAATCCTCCTAAACGCCAAAAAAGTCCACACCTCAGCACTTAGGCTGAAGCGGGACTTCTCAACACCTGTCCCGGAATACAGGCATGGATATTCAACCCCTCTGTCGTTGCCGTGTCAAGAGCCGACTTGCGCGGGAGAGAATTGCCCTGGGCTTGAAGGCGCTACTTCCGGGAGGACGATGGCGTCATGACGGCGACCGCCCGCTCCGTGCAACCGTCCCCAGCACGAACCGATAGGCCGAGGATCGACCGCCGTGCGCGCGCCGGCCTCACAGTTTCAAGCGCACGTTCCTGGACTGGCCCGCCCGTTGCGGGTATCCTCCACCCAGCCGCGGTGTCCCCTCGGCATCGATCCGTCCGACGCGAACCGCACCTCGGCCCGCCTTTCTCTCGGGTAGATATGCACTACACGCCACCCGACCCCACGACGTTCCTGTCGCGTTTGGCTGCCTACCCTTGCTGCCCAGCGACCACCACGGGCGAACAGTTCAGGCGCGCACTGGCGAGCCACGCCAAAGTCGTACTGATCCTCAGGGCAAATGGACTCGAGCTCGCCCCGTTCATCGATGAGGCCCACGGCGTCGGCAAGCTGGTCGCCGTGCACCTCGACCTCGTGTCCGGTCTGCGAGGCGATCGGGCATCGGTGCAGTGGCTGTCGCAGTCGGGCGCGGATGCCGTGATCAGTTCCCGCGGCCACCTCATGCCGATGATCCGACGCGAACGGATGACCGCAATCCAGCGCCTCTTGCTCGTGCGGCTGACGCAGCTCTCAGCGGGAGTTGCGTCGGTCAAGCGATCGGCGCCCGACATCGTCGAAGTGTTGCCGGGGGTCCTGCTGCCCCAGGTTCGGCACTTGATACCCGAACTCGGCGTGCCGCTCCTGGCAGGCGGATTCGTCCGCACGGTCGATGACGTCCGCAGGCTTCTGGCATGTGGAGCGCTCGCCGTCACCTCGAGCAAAGAGGAACTGTGGAGAATCGAGCATGTCTGAGTGGCAGGGCATTCACCTGCCGCGAGTGCTCGAGGCCTCTGACGGCCGGGCAGCATGGGGGCGCCCAAAGCACGGCGACGTCGGCCTCCTGCTTCGCGAGACTTCTCTTGCCGCGCTCGTGGCTCACGTCGGTCGCGAATACGCGGTCGCCGTCGACATCGACAGCGTCGAGGGCTTGGCCGACGACAGAGCCGGGTGCGAATTCCTCGTCGTGAAGCTCGGGTTTCAGATTGTCCTGGCGCACCGACCAGCCACGGCGGCCACGATCGCGGAGCTAGGGGCCCTGGCATTGCTGCGTGTCTTCGCTGCCGACAGTACCGGCCTCCGGCGCTCGCTCGAGAGCCATCCGCCGGGAGAGGGTGTCGGCAGCGCCGTATCACCGGGCCTCGTCCTGCCACACCTCGGCGCGGACGAGCTCGCCCTGCTGCCGCGACCCATCCTTGCCTACGGGCTGATTGACCGTCCAGTGGACATTGCCGCGTGTCTTCGCTGCTCCGACGCGATCGTGCTGAGTCGAGGGGCGCTGGCGGGCGCTCGGACAGAAGCCGCTCTCGCCGAACTCACCCGCGAGGCGCATCAGACCCAAAGTCGGCCTGCGGACTCTCCGACTGAGTAGTCGGACGGAGACGGTCACCGAGCCTGGCCGGACGACTCGGGCCTGCCGACAGGACCGGTTATGGCGCGCCGGTCCTCAAATCGCGGGCTCCACGCCGCCCGGCACGACCCAGTCGAGGGTGCGGGCGACAGCCCGCTTCCAGTTGGCGTACTCACTCTCGCGTCGATCGTCATCCATCTGCGGAAGCCAGCGCCGGTCCTCGACCCACTGGCCGCGCAACTCGTCCATCGACGACCAGTAGCCCACGGCGAGCCCGGCCGCGTACGCGGCGCCCAGGGCGGTCGTCTCCGTCACGCGGGGTCGGACCACAGGCAAGCCCAGGACGTCGGCCTGCATCTGCATCAGGAGGTCGTTGTGGACCATTCCGCCATCGACCCGCAGTTCGGCGAGCGGGGTGCCGGAATCGGCCGACATCGCGTCGAGCACCTCGCGCGTCTGCCAGGCCGTGGCTTCGAGCACCGCGCGAGCGATATGAGCCTTCGTCGCATGGCGGGTGAGACCCACGATGATCCCGCGTGCGTCGCTCCTCCAGTGCGGAGCGAAGAGGCCGCTGAACGCCGGCACGAAGTAGACGCCGCCGTTGTCCGGGACCGAGCGCGCGAGAGCCTCGACCTCGTCGGAATTCGAGATGAGACCGAGGTTGTCCCGAAGCCACTGGACGAGCGCCCCGGCGATGGCGATCGAACCCTCCAGGCAATAGACCGCGGGCTGACCCGCCATTTGGTATCCCACTGTCGTAATGAGACCGTGGCGCGAACGGACAGGGGTGGTGCCGGTGTTGAGCAGCGCGAAGCAGCCGGTCCCATACGTGTTCTTGGCGTCGCCCGGGCGGAACCCGGCGTGGCCGAAGAGTGCCGCGTGCTGGTCCCCCAGATCGCCCGCGATCGGCACGCCGGCCAGGCAGCCGACGGCTGTTCCGAAGACCTCGCTCGATGAACGGATCTCGGGGAGCATGGCGCGAGGGACGTGCATCATGTCCAGTAGTTCTTCGTCCCACTGGAGCGTCTCGAGGTCGAACAGGAGAGTGCGGCTAGCGTTGGTCACGTCAGTGACGTGCCGGCCGCCATGCGGACCGCCTGTCAGGTTCCAGATACACCAGGTGTCTACCGTACCGAAGAGGAGCTCGCCGGCCTCGGCGCGAGCCCTGGCGCCCGGGACGTTGTCGAGGATCCACCGCAGCTTCGGCCCCGAGAAGTAGGTCGCGATCGGGAGTCCTGTTTTCGCCCGCAGGCGGTCTTGTCCGCTACCTCGTGCGAGTTCGTCACAGATGGCCGCGGTCCGCGTGTCTTGCCAAACGATCGCGTTGCAGATGGGCTGACCCGTCGCGCGGTCCCAGACGATCGTCGTCTCTCTCTGGTTTGTGATCCCAACCGCGGCAAGCTGAGACAGCGTGACACCGGCCGCAGCCATTGCGCCCTGCACGATCTCGTCGACCCGCGCCTGGATCTCGAGCGGGTCGTGTTCCACCCACCCGGGCTGGGGCATGATCTGACGATGGTCGCGCTGGGCGAACCCGACCGAAGATCCGGTCCGGTCGAAGATAATGCAGCGGCTACTGGTTGTCCCGAGATCGAGAGCTGCCACGTAGGCTAGGTGCGACACTGAAATCACCGTCGTGCTGCTGGCGCTGGGAAGTGTTGGCCATCGTTAGGGGCAACATGAAACCGACGACCCCTAAGCCTCGAGCGGAACGTCGTACTCGCGGTGGGCAGAGGCGAGAAATTCCCCGACGGCTGCGTCCTGCTCAGCCGACGACCAACCCAATTCCGCTCCCATGAGCTCGGCGACCCTCGGAACGACGACCGCTCCGCGATCGGGAAGCTCCTGAGCGAGCCTGGTTCTCCGCGCGAGGAAGTCATCGACTGACAGGGCACTCTCCTCTCGGACGGACCAGACTACCTCGGCTTCGAGATGTGCGATGTCAGGTCCCAGCGGCCGGAGCAGATCGAGTTCCCGGCCGAGTCGAATGACGTCGGATGCCTGGGTGCCGTATCGCGCGACGATCCGCGCTGCTCGATCGGGATCAAGGCTCGTCTGGGAGGCAATCTCCGCGGCGAGAGCATTGAGCTCGATCATCGGGGCTGCCCCGATGATCGGAACCTCCGCGGTGCGAGATGGGCGAGCCTTGGCTGACACGGGCCCCATTGCCGCGTCGACAGTCTGCGCAGCCATGAGGCGGTACGTCGTGAACTTGCCGCCGCTGATCCGCACGAGGCCGTTTGGCTCTGTGCGTATTCGATGTTCACGGGAAGCCTTGACAGTCGAGCCCGGCGACCCACCCGGGTCGCTCGCAAGCGGTCGGAGACCGGCGAAGGCCGACATCACGTCGCGTCGAGTCAGGCTGACGTCGAGGGTGCCATTGACGTTCGCCAGGATCTCGTCCACCTCGGCCAAGGTGGGGGTCGGTCGGTCGGGAGAGCCGCGGTCCTCTTCATCCGTCGTGCCGATTACCCATATGTCCGCCAAAGGGACCAGAAAGCAGACACGATGCGGTATCCGCACTGTCAGCCCATACCGACTCGGAATCCGGTCCCGCTGCACGACGATGTGAGTGCCCCGACTTGGCAGGACCAGGCCCTGGTCTGCCGACGGAAACGGCCCGTCGGCGCGGCCCGTCCAGACGCCCGTCGCGTCGACGATCGAAGCGGCATGGATGTCCAGCTCCGAGCCGGTGAGCTCGTCTCGGACAGTGCAGCCGACGATACGGCCATCCTGCTCAATGCCGCGCAGGGCCCGCACACGCGTAACGGCAAGGGCATCCTGGGCGCGAGCCGTTCGGACGACGCTTACGGCAAACCGTGCGTCGTCCTCCTGGCCGTCGTGGTAGAGGAACGCTCCACGAAGACCGCTCCGCCGCAAGCCCGGAACTGCGGCCAGAGTCTCTTCGACCGACAGGTGCCGGTGGAATCCGCCGTCGGCAGAAGCGCCCAGCAGGTCATACATCGTGAGCCCCGCGCCGAAGAATGGCCGGGCCCAAGGGCCGCCGTACACGGGGAACAGAAATGGCTCGAGCCGAACCAGGTGGGGCGCAAGCCTCAGCAATACCGAGCGTTCGCGAAGCGCCTCGCGCACGAGACCGATCTGGAACTGCTCGAGATAGCGGAGGCCGCCGTGGATGAGGCGCGACGAGCGACTGCTAGTCCCGACCGCAATGTCGTCGCGCTCGATCAGTGCGGCGCGAAGCCCTCGACTCGCAGCGTCCAGTACAACCCCGCATCCGGTGATCCCGCCGCCCACGACGAGGACGTCCCAACGCTCACGAGCAAGCGCATCGAGATCCCGTCCGCGGGCATCTAGAACAGCCGAAGACGATGAGCCTCCGGGAGTGCGCGGCCTGGTCGTGACACTGCCCTCACTGATCAACGGAGATCTCCTTTTCCACCAAGTTGGCGCGCCGTCATCACTTGCCTTGCTCCGTACCGAGCGCCTGGCGTGGCCCGGCGGAACCGACCTCGCCGTCTGGTGCGCTGGTACACCTGGGCCTACTCATTGGGCGTGCGGAGGAGTAAGGGCTAACGACCGGAGAAAGAAAAAAGTCCACACCTCAGCATTAGGCTGAAGCAGGACTTCTCAACACCTGTCCCGGAATCCAGGCGCACCAAGTAATTACCCCTCAGCGGTTGCCGTGTCAAGGGCTGACTTACCTCGATCTTCGTCTTGGTCGGCTAGTGAGTCCTTCCCCCCAAGGCTTGCTCGCGTGTAAGCCCAGGTGGTATCCGGGCGCGGCATCTATCCGGTTGGGGAATTCCGCTTTGGGCGACCCATCCGACGAGCCACGAGCAGGTCGACGAAGTCGGCTACGAGGGCCCGCTCGTCCCGTGTCAGGCGACGGATCGGTTCATCGGGGCCACCAACCTGCCCGAGCCCACGAAGCTCGCCGGTTAGACGATCACGGCTGATCCCCCACAGACTCTCCAGCAGCTCGACAAAGGCGATGCCGGTGGCATCCGAGGCTGCGAGAAGATCTGCCGGTGTGGGTCGAGCTCGCGACGGACGGGTCGGATCGAGCAGAGCAGCGATGTATCCGGGATCGCGACCCATGGCGGCCGACAGTGCCCGCATCGAGCGACCGGAGCGATCGAGGACATCGCGGATTGCCGCTCGAAACTGCTCGTCATCTGGTGGCATTCGCGGTCCTTTCGAGGCTCGATCGAGCTTGAAGATGGTTGCTGGCAGCGCAAGGCTGACGTAATATAGCGTCATGCTAGCGCGAAGGCAGGACGGTGTCGAGACCCCTTCACTCGGGTCGTTTGGCCGACGCCCGGGCGGACGCGACAGCCTTCCGGCCGTGGCTCTGGCGCCGTTGATCGCCGAATACACCGCGACCTTTGGCTCGACCTGGGCCAAGGTAACCCGACGCAAGCACGCCGATGACTTTGCCCGTCTCTTCGATTGGCTCGAGGCCCACGAACTGCCGTTGACTACTGAGTCGCTCGACTTCATGACCCTCGTCAACTACGTGACCGATCTTCGCTCACGCCCCAAGGTCTGTGGCATCTGGCGCGGGTCCCCGAATGCCCTCGCGCGATCCATACAGGCCGGTCCTGTACAGACCCTCTCTGCCAACAGCGTCAATGCTTATGTTCGGCCGTTGCGCTCACTTGCCATCTGGCTCGTCGACGAGGGTCTCCTCGCGCTCAATCCGTTCCGTCGCTCCCGGCGTCGAGCAGCGCTCAATCCCCTACTCCCATCAGAAGAGACACCGACCAAGAGCGCGACCCTTGATGATCTACGGGCTCTCGAACGGGGCTGCGTCGGTGATGAGCCTCTTGATCTGCGCGATCAGGCCATCGTCTCGATCC